>OOCW01000104.1_pt1 | contig 95912 bp, 82 predicted proteins | sample 1671201 | NCBI WGS metagenome assembly OOCW01 (sample SAMN06348132, study PRJEB24527) | human gut metagenome | biome: human gut; feature: ankylosing spondylitis patient; material: feces | host: Homo sapiens | place: China | collected 2015-10
TTGCATGAATGGTATTTCCATTTCCAATATAGAGATAAGGTGGAACTTCACTATCCATCTTTTTAAATTTACGCACAACTAGATGAAGATTAATTTTCTTCTGTTTGTTATGAAAAATCTTTTGTCCACGTTCTGAATCTTGAGTTGTAACACTTCTAATTAGTCTTATATCATTCAGTAATAAGGTTTTCCATATTTGATAAAGGAGGCTAGATTCCTTTACCAGTTTAATTGATACGTTTTACGATATTGGATAGTATATGACCTGCTGAGTAATAGTTCAGGAAAATAATATCTGTTTATTATTCTGATCGTAGTGCAATGACAGGATCTTTCTTTGAAGCTATTCGAGAAGGGATTAATCCAGCAATCATTGTTAAAACAACACTAATAACGATTAACACAATAGCTCCATTTAATGGTAAAGAAGCAATATCTTTTGCTCCAGAAAGCTTTTCAATAATAGAATTGATAGGAATGTTTAATAAGAGAGTGCTTGCAATCCCGATAATTCCAGCTGTAAATCCAACAATTACTGTCTCAGCATTAAATACTCGTGAAATATCTCGTTTAGACGCACCAATACTTCTAAGAATACCAATTTCTTTTGTTCGTTCTAAAACAGAGATATACGTAATGATTCCAATCATAATTGATGAGACCACTAATGAAATCGAAACAAAACCAATCAGTAAATACGTAATCATATCAATGATAGACGTCATCGAAGAGGTCATCACACCCACCATATCTGTGTATTCAATCGTATTGGCATCATTTCCTTCTTCCATTTGATTCTCATTGTATTTTGCAATGGCCTCTGTCACCTCATCTCTTGAATTAAAATCTTTTAAATATAAATTAATGCTTGATGGGACATTTAAATCAATAGCCCCAAGTAGTTGTAAGTTGTTATCATAACTTGCACTTAATGTTTCAGAGTAAGCTTTAAGATAGTTTGCCTGTTCAATTTCTGAAAGCGTCGAAAGAACTGCTTTTTGTTCATCTGATAATTGATTCATTAATTCTTCTTGAGTTGTAATATTAGTGGTTGAAAACTCTTTTTGCGTAAAGACATTAATTTTTGAATTATTTTTTTGTTCTTTTACAATTTCACTCTCATTAATCGCATCAATAACATGTTGCGTTAACTCGCGACTATATGCAATCGTCCCTGTAATGGTTGTTGTAATAGCATCCTCAGATGGTCGAATAATTCCAACCACTTGAAGAGGAATCGTTTTATCATGAATTAATTCTTTTAAATAAGATTCATCTGTTGTCCGATCGACCCATTCTTGACCTACTTTTTCATAGTAATCTGAATTTAAAAGAAGACTAAACTCTAATCCTAAAAAATCTTCATACGTGTAATTCGTTTGAGGGTACTTTGAATAATCAAATTCCTCTTCCTCATCAATCATGGCTTTAATCTCTTCAAACTCCTTGGCGTCTTTTAATCCTAAAGCATATAAAGCCATGTCAGAGATTTCATTGTTTTCATCAACAACAACTAAAACTTCATTATAAGATTGTGGCCATTTTCCAGCTATGACCTCATATTGCGATGTAAGGATGTCTTGGTTATCAATCATTTCAGTCCAAATACTATTGGATGAAAAATTACTCATCATACTTAATGGAGAATTCATCATTGTTTCACTGCTCTCAAGTAAAGGACTTGGATTAATTTTAACCACACCGTCTGTCGTATCCGATTTATAGATTTGTAAATCTAAATTATACCCATATTGAATCGCATTCGTCTGATCTTGGATAATTTCTCCTTCTTCACTCTCTAGATACGCCTTAAATTGTGCTAGGTTATTATCCGATAGTTTAATAGAAGATAATTGTAAGGTATTAGCCACATATCCATTTTGATAAACTTTATCTAAATCGTGGGATTCTTCTAATGCATTGCTACTTGATAGCATATTTAGATTTTTGTCTCTTGTGGCTAATAGATCGATTCCTTGTTGGTCAATGGTAATTGGATAGGCTGCTAACGTCTCCTCTTCTAAACTTGAAATATATTCGCGCGTTCCGCTTGATAAGGAAAGAATCAAGGCAATTCCAATAATTCCTATACTCCCCGCAAATGCGGTTAAAATCGTACGTCCTTTTTTTGTTCTAAGATTATTAAAACTTAAAGATAATGCTGTTAAGAATGACATCGAAACTTGTTTTGTTTTTCCTTGTTCTATTTTTGTTAAAGATTCTTCAGCTACGACAAGTGGACGTGTATCATCTTGAATTTTTCCATCTAATAACTTGATGATTCGTGTTGAATATTGCTCAGCTAACTCTGGATTATGAGTAACCATAATCACTAACTTTTCTTTTGCAATTTCTTTTAATAAATTTATCACCTGTATACTTTTCTCAGTATCAAGTGCTCCTGTTGGTGCATCTGCAAGTAAAATATCGGGATTATTAATTAAGGCACGTGCAATAGCTACCCTTTGCATCTGTCCACCTGACATTTGATTAGGTTTCTTATATAAATGATTTTCAAGTCCTACTTTTTTTAATACGGAAATCGCACGATTTTTTCTTTCCTTTTTAGAAACACCCGCTAACGTTAACGCAAGTTCAACATTCGCCAACACCGTTTGATGTGGAATCAGGTTATAACTTTCAAAAACAAACCCAATCGATTTATTACGATAAACATCCCAATCGGAATCTTTATATTGTTGTATGGATACTCCATTTATAATTAAATCTCCTGTCGTATAGTGATATTAAGAAGTGTTGTCTTTCCTGAACCACTAGGTCCTAAAATCGAGACAAACTCATTTTCACGGAAATTAATATTCACTCCTTTTAAAACATGTTGTTCGATATCACCTATCACATAATTTTTAAAGATACTTTTTAACTGTAACATTTTCCTCCTATTCGTTATGAAGAGATTCTAACATATGAAAATAAACTACAGGTAAACTCGATAAAACTTTCTATTATATGACATATTGTTACGTTTAAATCGATTTATAATGATGTAACTACATTACTCTATAAACATACAATAAATGAAATGTGAGTCAGTCATTTTGCTTAATTTTTTTTCTGGGATGAATCATGTATTAGACAACTATCCTGATAAGATTCTCCATCTCTATAGGAATAAAAAAGTATTTTATAATATTTGAATGCCCCCAGTATCTAAGCCTCTTTAGTACTAATGACAACTATAGTCCAAGGGTCACCTACCATTTCCAACGGAAATTTATCCTCCACCGGCAGAGCTTTAATTTTCAATTGTGAAAAACTTATCTGGACTTATATCTACTAAAATTCCCTTTAAAAATTGTTTAGTTTAGTATGAACCACTCGAGTCATAAATAGGACTATTCCTCTAAAAAATCATATCGTTCTGACTAGGAATAAAATGTATGTATTATAAATACCTTTATATAAGATTAGGAAGATGATTAAGTAAATATCGTTTAATTCCTTTTCTAAAAATGGTATAACTTTACATAATAAAGAAAATTAACAAAAGGAGGATTATAATGAAACGAGTTCTAGGAATTATAGCATTTTGTGCCTTACTCTTAACCGGTTGTTCATCAGATGCTGAAAAATTGTTATTTGAAAGCTTTGAAGAAAAATTGGTAAATGAAGATTATGAAGGTTTATATCTTTTATTAAGCAGTGAGTCACAACAAGCAATAACAAAAGAAGATTTTATAACCAGATATACAAATATTTATTCAGGAATTAAGGCCTGCAACATTGACCTTGAAATGGGAGAAATTGATACTGAAAATAAGGTGATTCCTTTCTCATTAACAATGGATACTGTTGCAGGAGAAGTCAATCGTTCTGATTTTGAACTTCCTTTTATAAAAGAGGATAAAGAGTTAAAAGTCATTTGGTCAGAGAGCTTAATTTTCCCGATGATGGAAAGTGGTGATAAGGTCAGAGTCAGCACTCAAACTGCAAATCGCGGAAGCATCCTTGATCGAAATGGAGAAGCACTCGCATCAGATGGCACACTGATTACAATTGGAATCCATCCTGCTATTTTTGATGAGGAGAACAGAGATAATAAAATTAAAGAGTTGGCTAATGTATTAGATATTAGCGAAGAGACCATTACAAAAAAATTAGCTGCGAATTCAAATCCAGACTATTTTGTTCCTATTGTGGATTTACTTCCAGATTCCCCTAAATTAACATTATTAGAAAATCGTCGTAAAGAAGGCATCTTAACACAAAGTAAGCAAGGTCGAATCTATAAAAATGATGAAGCATTCGGGCGATTATTAGGATATATTAGACCAATCAGTGCAGAAGAATTAAAAGCAGATCAAGAAGGCATCTATACCACAGCCTCAATGGTCGGAAAGGCCGGACTTGAACAAGTATATGAAACAACACTAAGAGGAATTAACGGAGTTGAAATTTATATTGAACGAGATGGTACTAAGGTTGAAACTCTTGCTTTAAAAGAAGCACAACATGGAGAACATATCAAAATTTCTATCGATTCTTATTTACAAACAACTGTCTATCAAAAAATGAATGGTGAAAAAGGTTCAGCAACAGCCGTCGATCCAACAACGGGTGATATTCTAGCTTTAGTTAGCTCACCCTCTTATAATTCCAATTGGTTTACAACTTATATGACAAAAAGTGAACAACAGCACCGTGAAGAAATTCAGTTTGCTGATGAAAAAAATCGTTTTGCTACTCTTTATTCACCAGGTTCAACATTTAAACTCATTACAGCAGCAACAGGACTTGAAAATGGAACGCTTGATCCAATTGAAATCAAAACAATCAATGGGAGGGAGTGGCAAAAAGATAGCTCCTGGGGAAATTATCATATTAGACGGATTAATGCTCAAACAAACGTTGCTTTAAAAGAAGCTGTTAAATATTCAGATAATATTTATTTCGCAATGAATGCTCTTGAAATGGGAAGTGAGGCACTGATTAAAGGAGCCGAACAATTTACTATTGGAACAGACTTAGCCATTGGCTATCCAATCAAACAGAGTCAAATTTCTAATAATGGAACGCTTAATCGTGATATTCTTCTTGCAGATACAGGCTATGGACAAGGAGAAATCATGGTCTCAACATTAAACATGGCACTTGCTTACAGTGCTTTATCGAATAGCGGAAACATTATGGCTCCCACTCTTATTTTGACCGATAATCACCAACCGAGTGTTCTTAAAGAGTCAGTCATTTCAACACAAAATCTTTCTATCCTACAAGATGCCTTTAGTGCAGTTGTTGAAGATAGTGATGGAACTGGACATTTAGCTAAAATTGATGGAATTAAATTAGCTGGAAAAACAGGAACAGCTGAGATTAAATCATCTCAAGGTGAAACAGGAAGCGAAAATGGATGGTTTATTGCAACAGATTTAGATTCATCTAATGTATCCATTGCCATGGTTGTAGAAGATGTCCAAGAAGGAGTGGGAACACTTGGTGTTGTCTCAATGGTTAAAGAAGTACTTTTGGATTATTTAAAATAACTAGTTTTTGATACATAAAAAGGGCTATCTCATTTTTAATAGAGGTAGCCCTTTTCCCTTATTCTAGGTAATTTTATTATTTCAAGCTAAAATTATAATGAATGATTTTTATTTTTCATGGTTTATGGTTACTTAGGTTAATAAATTATAATTCTTCGCCATTTGTTTCAATAACTTTTTTATACCAATTAAAACTTTTCTTTTTCATACGTTTCATCGTTCCTGTCCCATCATCATGTTTATCAACATAAATGAATCCGTAACGTTTTTTATACTCACCTGTTGTGAATGAGACGCAATCAATACATCCCCAAGGTGTATATCCCATTAGGTCTACACCATCTAATACTACTGCCTTTTTCATTTCCTCAATATGAGCTCTTAAGTAATCAATACGATAGTCATCATTAATTGAACCATCTTCTTCAACTGTATCGATAGCTCCAAACCCATTTTCTACAATAAATAAAGGCTTTTGATAACGTTCATATAATAAGTTTAACGCATATCTTAATCCAATCGGGTCAATTTGCCATCCCCAATCCGATGATTTAACATGTGGGTTTGGTACACTTCCTGGGAATCCAGATAATCCATTTCCTTCTACGACATTGTCCGCTTTAACTGCATTTGTCATATAATAGCTTAATCCAATATAATCTACTGTTCCATTTTTAAGGATTTCTTTATCTTCTGGTTCCATATGAATATTAAATCCTTTACGTTCCCACTCCTTAATTGCATAAGTCGGATACTCACCACGTACATGAACATCACTAAATAAATAACGATCATGCATTGATTCAACAGAATACATCATATCTTCTGGTTTACAAGAGTATGGATATAACGGAACACACGCCATCATACACCCAATTTGGAAGTTTGGATTAATTTGATGTCCTAATGCTACGACTTTAGCACTTGCGACTAATTGATGATGAACGACTTGATACATACATTGTTCAGGATTCTCATCATGATTAAAAATAACTCCAGAACATGTGTAACCGAATAATGGATACTTATAATTTTTTTGATTATTAATTTCATTAAATGTCATCCAATATTTAACTTTATCTTTATAACGTTTCATCACGACTTCACTGTAACGAACAAAGAAATCAATAACCTTACGATTTTTCCATCCCCCATATTCTTTAACTAAGTGATACGGCATTTCAAAGTGAGATAACGTAATAACGGGTTCAATATTGTATTTTAATAACTCATCAAATAAGTCATCATAGAATTTTAACCCCTCTTCATTAGGTTCTAATTCGTCACCTTTCGGAAAAATTCGTGTCCATGCAATAGATGTTCTAAAGCACTTAAATCCTAATTCAGCAAATAGTGCAATATCTTGCTTGTAATGACCATAAAAATCAACGGCTTCATGATTAGGATAATATTTGCCTTCTTCAATTGAATCTGTAATCACTCGATCGATACCGTGAGCTCCACCTGTTAAAACATCGACGATACTGATTCCTTTACCACCTTTATTATAGCCTCCCTCTACTTGGTGAGCTGCAACAGCTCCACCCCATAGAAAATCTTTAGGCAATTGAGTCATATTAGTCCCTCCTATCTAAATCTTCCAATAGTTATGTCTTCTCAATCAATAAAGAGACAATTAATGCTTCATTGCTCTCTATCACTTTTTATAATTCTACTATTTTGTTTATTTTTCGTCATTAAATCCAACGATCATTGTTAATACCATCCCAAGTACAAATGATACAATAATCGAGATGATAAATCCAATAAATGGTGTCATATATCCCGCTTTAAAGAAGGCAGGAATTGTAGCAATACCAGGCATATTGTAGCTCCATGATACTGCATTAAATGCTCCAGCGATTGCTCCACCTACTGCTCCAGCAATACATCCACAAATCATTGGTTTTTTAAGTCGTAAGTTTACTCCATAAACAACAGGTTCTGTAATTCCGAATACAGCTGTAACAGCTGCTGGTAAAGAAACCTCTGTTAATTCTTTATTTTTAGATTTAAAGTATACCCCAAAGGCTGCTCCAGCTTGTGAGAATACAGCAGATGCTTGTAACGCCGTAAATGTATCAAATCCAAGTGAAGCATAGTTTCCTACTGTAACTGGTGTAATCCCCCAGTGAACTCCGAAGATGACTGCTACTTGCCAGAATCCGCCAACAACGATCCCTGCCACAATCGGACTTAAGTTATATAAGAAATTATATGTATCTCCGATAGCTCCACCAATTGTCGCACCAAATGGACCAAATACTAATAATGTGACTGGGACCATAATAGCAATGGTGAACATTGGTGTAAATAAGTTTCTAATAACAGTTGGTAAGATTTTTTCAAAGAATTTTGCAACATAAGATGCTAACCATACTGCTAAAATAACTGGAATAACTGATGATGTATAGCTTAACATTTGAATTTGAATTCCTAAAAAGCTTAACTGTGTTCCATCATTCACCATTGCATTATAATCTGGTGAAATTAAGGCACAAGCAATAACAACGGCAATAAATTCATTAACCTTAAATTTCTTAGCTGCTGTAATCGCAATTAAAACAGGTAAGAATGTGAATGCTGTCCAAGAAATAAAATTTAAAACTTGGTATGTTCCACCTGCTGTATCAATCCAATCTAATGCAACTAAAACTCCTAAAATCCCTTGTAAAATCCCACAAGCGGCTAATGTATATAAGAACGGAGCAAAGATACTTGAAATGATATCAATGATTCGACTAAAAATGCCAACCTTCTCTGTTGAAGTTGAGACATTTTCTTCACTAACATCTACTAATTTTAATACTTGTTCATAAGCATCTTTAACATGATTCCCAATTACAACTTGAAATTGCCCTCCTGCTTCTACCGTTGTAATAACCCCTTGAACTTTACTTGCTTTCTCTTTATTAACCACTTTATGATCGCTTAAAATAAAACGTAAACGCGTTGCACAGTGAGTAACATTATTAATATTTTCATTCCCACCTAAAGCAGCAACTAGCTCTTTGGCTGTCTGTGCATAATCTCTAGCCATTTTAATACCTCCACATCATTTCTCTAACTATCTTGCACACTTATTTTAAATAATAAAGAGCTTTTTGTCATTCTTATTAGAAAAAACAAGAATTTGTATCATACCTTTGAAACTTGTGACATAGGCGAAACAACTTGTGACAGAAAAAAGGCGTAAACACAATTACTGTGTCTACGCCTTTTATTTAATTCTTCTTCCAATGGACTCTAAAATAAAAATGACAGGAACTTGTGTCGTAATGTCATACTCTTTCTTATTCTTTTGATTTGTCATATAATACGAAAGATTGTAATGTGACATTTTTGCTAACGTTGAATTCATACTATTTGTAATACTCACGACTGTACAACGTTGCTGTAAAAAGTGTCTGGCTAAATTAATTGTTTGCTCTGTTTCCCCTGATACGGAAAGAACAATAGCAACAATCTCCTCACTAATATGACCAATATTAGGATAAAATGGATCATCTATTACGTAACTCAACTTTCCAATATTAGAGAAATAGCGAGCCCCATACTTTCCTAAAATCCCTGAAGTCCCAACCCCTATAAAGACAATTTGTTGTGAGGCACTAACGATTTCAGCAATTTGATTAATCTTATTTTCAAAATCAACATTATCAATGGTCTCAAAATAATTCATGACTTCTGATATATCATTTAATGGTTGTTTTTCTTTCTTATCTTCCAAATACAACTTGAATTGAACCTTAAATTCCGCATACCCTTCACAGTCTAACTTCTTACAAAAACGCATAATAGCTGAAGTTGAGACATGAACGGCATCCGCCAATTCTCTAATCGTCATATATCGAATATTTTGCGAATTTTGTATAACATAATTATAAATTAACATCTCTACATCTGTAAATTTTTTGATCTGTTCATGATTAAACATACATCTTCCTCTTCATGCAATGATATTCATTAATTAAATGATACTGCTATCATCGTATCATATTATTTCATAGAGTTCTATAAAAGTAATTGTTTTTTTTTTAACCGTTATCATTATAGTTAGTTAAAAATCTTCACGAAACAGAAATTTATTTTACAATTCTACATCTGTCTTAGCTAATTATCACCTTTAATCCTAGGGAATAGGTTACCTGCAAATCTCTCAAAGAAATCTAATCCGACGCTACTAAGGCATTTAAAATTTTTACGATGTAAAAAACTTATCTGGGCTTAGGCTTATATTCTAAAAAAACAAAGAAAAAAATTTTTTATTATGTATAAAAAATAATTTTAATGTAGACTATATATGTACTATTTATTTGTTATGATAGACATTAATTAAATAAAATTTAGAAAGTAAAGAGGGATAATTATGAATCCATTTATTGAACAAGCCTTATTAATCAAAGATGAATTAATTAATTACAGACGAATCATTCACGAAAACCCTGAAGTCGGAGCTGTTCTTCCAAAAACAAAAGCATTTGTTATGGATAAATTAAAAGAATTTGGATATGAACCAACAGAAATTTGTGAAAGTGGAATTGTTGCGACAATTTCAGGTGAAAAACCAGGAAAAACATTCCTATTAAGAGCAGATATGGATGCTTTACCGATGAAAGAAGAAACAAGTTGTGATTTTAAATCAACGAATGGATGCATGCATTCTTGTGGGCATGATATGCACACAGCCATGTTACTTGGTGCTGCTAAGTTATTAAAACAAAATCAAAGTCAAATTGAAGGAACAATTAAACTTGTTTTCCAACCAGATGAAGAAGGTTTTACTGGTGCTAAAAAGATGATCGCAGCTGGTGTCCTTGAAAATCCTAAAGTAGATGCGGCAATGGCGATGCATGTCCATTCTGGAACACCTTCAAACCTTGTCTTATGTGGATTAGGAACGACTATTGCAGGGTGCAATCGTTTTAGAATCGTCGTTAACGGACAGGGATGTCATGGAGCAATGCCGGAAACAGGTGTCGATCCAATCAATATTGCCGCACACATTTATATTTCTTTACAAGAAATTATTGCCCGAGAAATTGCTACTACTCAGCCAGCCGTTGTAACTATCGGTAAATTCGTAGGTGGAGATGCTCCTAATATCATTCCTGGACAAGTTATTATGGAAGGAACTATCCGAAGCTTAGATAAAGAGGTTGGAGAATTTATTTTTAATCGCATCAACGATATCGTTGTATCGACAGCAAAAATGTTTAGAGGAGAAGCCGAATTAATTGAGTTATCATCAACTCCACCACTAGCTAATGACAATAAACTTGCGCACGAAGTAACTTCATATGTAAAAGATTTAGTAGGCGAACAAGCAGTTATTTTATTCGAGCAAGGTGGTATGGGATCAGAAGACTTTGCGTCTTACTCTTACGAAGTACCAAGTGTTTATTTAATGTTAGGCGCTGGTACAAAGAATGAAAATCCTTTATTTGGTCAACCAATGCACAATGAAAAGGTACAATTTAATGAAGATATTCTTGTAACAGGTGCCGCTATGCATGCCTATAGCGCTATTATGTGGTTAAAAAATAATAAATAACAGTAGCATGAGATTATTAGATTTAATCTTTTATCTATTAAAATGCAGCTCAAAAGTGACAATCAAAGAGCTAGCTAAAACATTCAATGTCTCAACCAAAACAATTCAACGAGATTTAGATAAATTATCTATTTTAGGTATTCCAATTATTATTTATCGTGGAAAAGATGGTGGCGTTGAAATAGATAAAAACTATATTATTGCTAAACAAGTTCTTAAACAGAGTGACTACTGTGCGCTAATCACCTCCTTGTATATTGGAGAACATCTCAGTGAAAGTATTCATGAAGCTTCTTTGATCGATAAATTTCGACTCATGGACCCTAATAAATGCTCGGACATCATCAATCATCTTCAAAAACATTTAATTATTGACTTACCTTATCCTAATTTTGATTTAGAAAGTGAACTCTGTCAAACAATCAATCAGGCTCTAGACAATCAAGTTCTCATTGAATTAAAGATAAATCATGAAATGATGGAGGTCCTTCCAATCTCCTATGTTTTAAAACCTGAAGGGTTATGTCTATATTGCTATACAGGTGAATATCTCCTAATCCAATTAGCTCAAATCTGTGAAGCGAATCTTTCATCTAAAGTTTGCACCGATATCATCATTGATTACAATGATAATAAAGAAAAAATAAAATTCATTTAATTTAAAAAGTCATTGAAATAGCATACAACTATTCAATGACTTTTTTTATTGAACTTTTTCGCTTAATACCTAACAAAACTAGTATTCATTACGCTGCTATTTTAAACTATATTTGAGCCTACTATTATATGTTATAATAACTCTATCTTTTTATCTTTTAGGAGGTGATTTTTTTGAATGTCTTAGATACCTTCAATTTTATTTCGACTTGCTCCTTGCGAAGAAACTCAAAGTCAGCTATGCTTTGTTTGGAGCCTAATCGATTAATTAAATAGCTGAAATATAAACATGATTCGGCTCTGTAACACATGCTTTCTGAGAATTCTTCGCTTTACGACTTAAATTTTTAATCGTAAAGGAGTAAGAAAATGAGGTATGTAAAAGCACAAGATGTGTTACCGAAAGATCTTTTAAAACTGATTCAAGAATATGTGGATGGCGAATATCTTTATGTTCCTAGAAAAAATGGGAATCAAAAATCTTGGGGCGAGAAAAGTGGAATAAAACATACGCTTCAACTGAGGAATCAAGATATTTATCAAAGATATATAAATGGAATAACGATTCCTATTCTAGCGCAAGAATATTATTTATCAGAAAAAAGTATTCGACGAATTATTAATGAACAAAAACGTAAATGCTCATAATTAATATAGAATTATTTATTGGATTGCCACCAGTTTTTTATCCATGTTAAACTGATAATAAATCCAATATCAAGAGATGATTATATTGGACATAATCATCTTTTTTATAGAAACAAATAGAAAGGAGATTCTTGTCATGAATGCATTCTTAAAGAAAGAAGAATTTAATTATATTAATAAACGTCTACAAGACTTAAGCAGTGCGCTTCGTAATTGCAACGATTACAATACTCGCGATGCTAGCCGTGACTATATTCAAGATAAAATTCTCAGCCACCTAAGTCATTTATCATCAGAGGAGAAACTGTTACTAGATATTAAAGATTTAAAGGATTCAAAACAGATTAATAAATTTTTAGAAGAACTTGAAAATTACGTTTATGGTATGCAACCTGTATCAAATGCAGAAATTAGTAAACTCTTTAAAAAAGAGAAAAAATTAAAATTACCTCCTGCAGAGGCTCAAGACACCCCCTTAGTGTATCTTGGCTGGTTTGATCAGGCTACAAAAAAATTATTTGTTATCTATCCATTAAACGGCAAGTTACTCGGTATGTCTTGTCGTTTAACTGAAGCAAAAGTTAAACAAACGAATATTTGTGCTCTTTGTAATCACATAGGACCTAAAAATGAAGTAGCCTTCGTTTCTCCAATCTGTAAACGAAAAGATGCTTACCGTTCCATCGGTTTTTATATGTGTTTAGATAGCGCCAAGTGTAATGAGCGCATCACTTCAACAGAGAAACTTGAAAGTATTTTAAAAGACGTTAATAATATTAAATCCTAGCCTTTCCTAATGTCCTAAAAGTACCATCTCCCTGCTTTAGGACTTTTTTTATTCAAACGAGGAATAACTAATCTTGGGTGAGAAGTCATTCCCTCATTAATTTAAACTCATCTAAATGACAAAAACCATCCTATCCAAGGATGGTTTTTTATCTTCTCCTGTTAATTTTATTAATGATTCCACTGCCAGGCGGCATCTTGTGCACCCATTTCAAAATGGGCTTTTACAATTCCAAGATCAAGTTTCGTATAAAATCCTAGTCCTGCTTTCGCCGTCACTGTATTTCCCTCTAAAGTGAAAAAGAATTTTTGTTGATTCAAAGAAGTAGGAGCTAAAAGTGCAGCTTCCATTCCTCTTTTAAACCATTCTGGCATCGGTCTATCTGTTTTACATAGACTTTCCATTGGTTTATTTTTATGAGGAACTCCTTGTGTCTCACCATAACCAAGTGCAATAACACAACATAATTTTTCACCTTTTTCCACCTGATAGACAGTTTTTCCTTTACTGAATGTTAACGCAACCCAACAAGTATTAAGCCCAAGCTGTGTTGCTTTTAAAACAACTTTCTCACCCCAATAGCCACACTGCTCCTCAAAATCTTTCCCCTTTTTACCCACAATCGCAATATAGTTTTTAACATTTTTAAATGAGCCGTAGTGTGCCATAAAGCTATCAAAAGCATTTGGTTCATCTAGACATAACTGAATATGCATTCCGCTTTTTTGATTACACTCCTCAATATAAGCTAATAATTCATTAGCAATAGAGTCTTCAATCTTCTTATCTACATAACGACGTACTGAATGACGTTTTTTCATTGCTTCAAAAATATCCATGATCATCTCTCCTACTCGTATAATAAGTTTAAGCCCTTCATTTAGGGCATGAATTGTTCTTTGAAAACTGAATCTTTACTTGAGTTTTCTTTACCTCATTTAATTCTGTTAGTTGATCTCTTTTTTGTCTTAGATACTCTCGGACATCCCACAATATAGGTAATGGAATTGGATCCATCAGGAATATACTTTTCTCTCCTGTAGTTCGACTACATTTGAAGACTGTGACCCAGACCAAAACTGTTCGACATACGCACAAGCTGTATCGATTCTTACTTTGTTCCTCTTCTTAGTAGGCTGAGGGCAGCACTCATTGTTTGAATCTTTAGAATACTTATACACGAGGTTGCCGCCATGTTTTGGACCCTAGGGATATCCGTCCGTATCCAAGTTTATTCCAAATTTATTCATAAGAAAGGAGGTCCCTTCCATGAAATTATTTGTTGGTATTGATGTCAGCTCTGAAAAACTTGATGTTTGTTTTCTTGATAGCTCTGACACCACATTAAAAGAAGTTACTCTTCCTAATAACATCACTGGTGCCTCTTCTATCAAAGAGGATGTTCTCCGTTATCACCAATTATTTGATTATGAGAAAATCGTGATTGGGATGGAGTCCACTTCTATCTACAGTTTTCATCCAGCTACTTTTTTATCTGAGGATCTTGATCTAAAATCCTTAGGTATCGTTGAAGTCGTTGTTCAAAACCCTAAGGCTATTCATCGTTATAAAAGTCTTTTTGATGAAGATAAAAACGATCGAATCGATGCCTTCCGTATTGCCGACTTCTTACGGATTGAACGATTTAATAAGACGGTTTTAAAAGAGGAATGTTATGTTGCCCTTCAACGTCTCACTCGTCGTTCGAGATATCAAATGGTTCATCAACTCACAGAATGTAAACAGCACTTTCTTGAGAACCTTTACTACAAGTGTAATACGCTCTCTAAAGAACTGGATACTTCTGTTTTTGGGGCAACCATGCTTGATCTTCTTTCTGACTCGCTTTCACTTGATGAAATCGCTGAAATGGAGTTAGAAGATTTAGCGACCCTTCTACAAGAAAAAGGACGTGGTCGTTTTAGTGATCCACAAAAATTAGCTAAAACCATCAAAAAAGCCATTCGTGATTCTTATCGATTAGGTAAAGTCGTTCAAGAATCAGTAGACATTGTTTTAGCGACTTATGCCCGATTAATTCAAACGTTGAAAAAACAAATTAAAGAGTTAGAAAAAAGCATTGTGGCCCTATTCGAAGTGGTCACAGAAGCCCAATGTTTAAAAAGTGTTCCAGGTATCGGTGTGGTTTATGCCGCTGGTATTGTCGCTGAAATTGGTCAAATTGAACGCTTTGAAAATGAAGCTCAATTAGCTAAATATTGCGGACTTTACTGGAAGAAAAATCAGTCTGGAAACTTTGAATCGGAACGTACGCCACTGACGCGAACAGGGAATCAATATCTTCGTTACTATATGGTTGAAGCTGCCAACTCTATTAGACGCCACGAAGAAACTTACCGTTGTTATTATCAGAAGAAGTACAATGAAGTTCCGAAATTTAAACACAAACGAGCCCTTGTCCTTACCGCTAGAAAATTAGTGCGTTTGGTGGATACGCTACTACGTAACCATCAACTCTACACGCCGGAAAGGAGCGTATCACTCAAAAGCTAACTGATAGTTGCTTTTGAATCCTTTCTGTCTGGCGCTAAGCTAATTTTTTTAGAAATTAGCCTAGGGTCTAGTTCAGTGCGGTCAAAATTCTAAAATCTTTATTGTTTTTTTTCAATCATATACTTGACTTAACACCACAAGTCTTTTAATCAATTTGTTTCATCCAACAACAAATACCTTTTGAATTTAATCCTGTTGTCATAAGTGTTGGCTTCCAATTTTCAAAATCCCAGGCGGTCAGTACTTGATGACGCTCTTCCTCTTCACCATAGCGAATAACTAACCTCTGTTCACCTTCTAATGCCCATGTTCCACTCATATTTCCAATCAAGCATGTCTGATCTTGCTTAAAGTATGCTTTAACTGATGGAGTAACTAAATGAGGGTCATCGACATTAAATTCAATTCGATCATAGATACCAATTATCGCTTCCTTAGAAATCTGCTGACTGCTCTCCCCACTATAAGGACACGGACATACTAGTGGCCATCCATCTTCTGTCCATACCATTTTTCGAACTTGTAAGTATGGCCATTTAGGAGCTATTTCGGGTCGAGTATGATGAACTAAATACCAATTCCCTTCATCATTTAACACTGAATTATGACCGAGTGCATACCATCCCTCAGAATCACCAAACTTATACCCACTCGTTATTTTTAACCCGATGTCATTAGGTTTGTCATTTATCGTTGTCATTTCAACGTTGTGATAATCTACATAAGGACCCGTAATGCATTTACTACGTCCGACTCGGACATGATAATCACTTGCTAATGATCCATAAGAAACAAATAAATAATAGTAACCCGTCTGCTTATTGTAACGAATATATGCCCCTTCAACTGCCGTATCAACCATCTCTCTTGGGCGTGTAGCAAGTGGAATTCCAAATCCATCTTCAGCTGTCAAGCCAGTCGTCGAATCTAATTTAATGATGCGAATCCCCCCCCAAAACGATCCATAAACCATATATTGTTCACCAGTTTTATGGTCAACTACAAGATTAGCATCAATCGCATTAACAGGTGCTTCATTTGTTGTTTTAATAACCAACCCTTTATGTTCAAAAGGTCCTTCTGGATGCTTTGCCACAGCTAAACCGATGCATGATTGTTGTGAGCCAAACGTCGAAGCTGAATAATAAATTCGGTATTCATCTCCAACCTTTATAATATCTGGCGCCCATAATCCTTGCGCCTGACTCCATTTATTTGCTTCTTCTGGGACACCCTTTTCAAAACCTGTTCCAAGATAATCCCAATGGATTAAGTCAGGCGATTTACGTATGTGAATACCTGGTTTTCCTAAATCCGTAGAATAAACATAATAACATCCTGTTTGTTCATCCTTAAAGATATGAGGATCATGACAATTAAATGTTTTCCATTCTTTTTCTTCAAGCATTAGCGTCTCTCTCAAGCCTCCTTGATATAAATGAACTTTAGGTGGTTCTTTTGGATACTTTAATTTCATACGCTCGTCATCATTTACTCGAATTGACTGCACATATTCTTCCATCCATCTCAACTCCATCATTCGCATTATTTATAATGAGAGCTCACCTCATATCAAAATAAAGTGAGCATCTCGTTTATGTTTAATAAGTAAAACGTAACACGTTCCAAGATAATCTTGGGACGGAAACTTCAAAACTTGTTCCTGTTTGTTGTTCAATTGATAACGACATCGGTTTAACTTTTTCCGGCTCCTCAAATGTGTTAATTGCATGCAAATCATCACCATATAAGCAAATATGTTCAACTAATGTTAATTGACCAAATGAGCTGAAATCAATTGAAACATTCACTTCTTCTTGTTCATTGATATTTAAAGCGAAGACTGTCACTTCACATTTTTCTTCATTACAAATAACTGATTGATGAACAACTGGCACATTTCCATAACGTGTTTTTATTGTTGGTGTTAAGATAACTGGTTTTAACACCGTTCCACGTCCATATTTTGATAAATGTTCAAATGGATAAAAAATAGATTGCTTGATGACTGGTCCACCTTTTTTCGTAAAGATTGGTGCAATAACATTAACTAATTGTGCTAAGCAAGCAATTTTAACGCGATCTGAATTATTTAATAACGTTAATCCCATTCCCCCGAAAACTAAAGCATCTAGTAATGAATAACGATCTTCTAAAATCTCAGGTGCAACTTTCCATGGTTCACGTGTTTGTTTTTGTTGGTACCATACATTCCACTCATCAAAGGATAAGTACATTGTTTTATCACTACGTTTTAATGCTTTAACGTAATCAGCTGTTGCACAAACTGATTTAATAAAGTTGTCCATATCATAGAATGAAGATAAGAAGTCTAAATCATTTCCTTCATTTTCGTAATAGCGATGAAGCGATAAATAGTCAACTAATTCGTATGTATGTTCTAACACAATACGATCCCACTCTGGATATGTTGCCATAAGTGAAGTCGCACTACCACAAACAACTAATTCAATCGAGTTATCTACCCATTTCATCATCTTTGCCGTTTCCAATGCTTTTTTACCATAATCTTCTGCAGATAAATGACACGTTTGCCATGGTCCATCCATTTCATTTCCGATACACCATGTTTTAATATGATGAGGTTGTTCATGACCATTTTTTTTACGTAAATCACTGTAATAAGTTCCACCTGGGAAGTTACAGTACTCGACTAAGAAAGCTGCATCTTGTGGAGTCCCAGTCCCCATATTAACCGCACCCATAATTTCAGTTCCAGCTTTTTTAGACCAATCAACAAATTCATCGATTCCAATTTCATTTGGCTCAATTGTTTGCCACGCTAAATCTAATCGTACCGGACGATTTTCTTTTGGTCCCACTCCATCCAACCAATTATATCCTGATAAAAAGTTACCACCTGGATATCGAACTAACTTCACGTCTAACTCTTTAACTAATTCAATGACATCTTGACGGAATCCTTGTTCATCTGCGGTTGGATGATCTGGTTCATAAATCCCTGTATAAACCGCACGACCTAAGTGTTCAATAAATGAGCTAAATAATTTATCATCAACTTTGGAATGCTCAAAATGTTTTTCGACATAAACTTTTACATCTGCCACGTAGCGACCCCCTTATTTTTTTTACTTATCTTGTTTTACTTTAAGCACAATATGAGATATTAAAATAATGACAACAATACTCCCTGTAACAAGAATACTATGAGTAATAGATGATGAATCGATATTCTTTTCTAAAGTTGGTGAAACTCCAGCTACAAATGCACTATCACCATAACCTAATCGTAATAATACTGCTGAATGATGAGGAATTTCAATGGTGGCAGCATCTTCATTCACTTCTAAAATAGACTGTTGTGGTGAGATATTTAATGGATTTTCCATTGTATTAACCGCATCTATATATTCATGTGTAATGACGGTATATTCAGCTTTGTTTTTTAATGTCTCAAATTGTTCAAAATTTATGTCTAATGTGGTTGACTCATCTCCCACATTAATAACTTTAATATAGATTTCCTTTAACCCTTCATCTATAGTTACAGAGTGATACAACCCAGTCGAGGATTGTAAATCACTTGTTAGATACTTATTGCCAATATAGTTTGAGAACAGCTGATAAACATAATAATTCGGTGTTAGCATAACCTGATGCGAATCAAACCAAATCATATCAGGTGTCCATTGAACGGACCCCACTCGTGCTAGTAGTGGAGCATAAGAAATCATTTTGACCACATCGCTGTTTCGTTCGATTCCTGTTAAGTAAGCCCCTTCTGCTAATGCAGTGTAAAGTGAATTAGGACGGCTAGTTGCATTCCCTTCTTCGTGAGCAGCAAATTCACCTACAAAGACTTTCGCAGAATCACGACGATAAGAATCATAACGATCCGTATTTTCTAAAAACCATTCTGGAGAATTATAATAGTGCTCATCAACATAGGTATCGGGATATCTTTTATGAACGATATCCCATGCATAATCAAAACCAGCGCCATCTGATAAAGTCCCAGAAGTCGTAATAACCGTAATCTCTGGATAAATCTCTTCAACTGCATCCTTTAGAGCCTTAAAGTTATTAAAATATTGTTGCCCCCAGTTCTCATTTCCAATAGCTATGAACTCTAAGTTAAAAGGTTCTTTATGACCATTTTCAGCACGTTTTGCTCCCCATTCTGTTGAAGTGTCTCCATTTGCATATTCAATTAAGTCTAAAATATCTTGCGTTAATTCTTTAAACTCAGTAGTACTTGGCAACATGGCTGGTAAATCTCCACTTCGAACCTGACAAAGTAATCCAGCATGAACAACAGGAATTGGCTTAGCACCTAAATCTTCTGCTAATTGAAAATACTCATGATAACCTAAGCCATATGATTGCATATACCCCCAAAGATTTTCATTCTCTTTTCGTTCTTCAATTGGTCCGATTGTCTCCTTCCAATTATAGTGATTATCTTTATCATAGGCCCCTTCTGCAACACATCCACCTGGGAACCGTAAAAATTGAGGTTTTAAATCTTTTAGCGCTTCTACTAAGTCAGTTCGTAGACCACCATATTTCCAATTTTCTTCATTTGCCCCTCAATAATTGTTTGGCATTAAAGAAACCATATCTAGATTAAATGTTCCTTGACCATCAGCTTCAATCACTAATTTTCCGCCTACGGTTTCTGTTGCAGTGAGGTTTAAACTCTCAATCTTTGTCCAATCAGGATTTGACTTCACTTTTATATCAACAAAGTTTGAGATGGTATTTCCCTCTCCATCTTCTAAATGAAAGCTCAATTTTCCACTATAATTCTCATTTAACAGATAAAAAGAAAGGTTATACTTCTCATCCTTGAAAATAGACATTTCAGCACTATCATTCGTCATATTAGAGGTATGTCCCACATTCTGAATTTTAAAGCCTGACTCTTTAACAGTTACCTTTAAACTTTGACTATTATTTTCATTTAGTGGATTAGATTGATCTAATTGAACTTGACCTTTTTTAGAATCTTGTATGTCAATTTTCCATCCTGTTAAACCATCATAGGCCGTTTGACTCAATATATTTTGATATTCGAATGACCGATTAAAGACTTGCTCAGCATAAAGCCCTCCATCAGCTGCAAAATTGATATCTTCATAAAAAAGTCCGTATAATGTATCACTAACTTCTACACTCTCTTGATTGGCATCAATTGTTAAAGTAGAAGGAGCATTTGTCGCTCCTGCTACTAACCCACTAAGACCTATCAGATGACAGCCTACTAAAGTTTTAATTATTCGTTTCATGGATCACTACTCCACTTTTAGACGTAAGATAGCGAACGTATATGGTTTTACAACATATTTGAATGTTATCCCCTCCACTTTAATTGATGTTTCTACATCTTGAATACACGTTGGGTGCTCAAATGTATTAATATCCTCAAGCCCTTGCTGTGCACTTAAGCAGATTTCTTTTGCATTTGAATCGACTTTCGAAATACCTTCTAATTGAACTTCTATTTCTTTCTCTGTTCCATTTAAATTAACTAATTTTAAGATTACTTCTTTTGTTTCTTCTAAATAGCTTGAAATGGTATAAATAGGATAATCACTTCCGACTACTTTACTTTCACGGATTGATAATGTTGAATCTAGCACGTAGTCCCCTAGGTGATTTCCATACATTTTTTGTGCGTAGTAGCTTGGTGAACCATATGCACTTGTGTTATCAAACCAAATTAAGTCTGGTCCCCATTGCGTGCGATCTTTTTTAGCGAATAATGGCGCATAAGTCGTCATTTCAATGACATCCGCATTACGTTCAGCTGATGTTAAAAATGCGGCCTCACTTAGTGCTGCTAACACATTATTAACCCCTTGACTTGAAAATCCTGTACGATTGGTATGGCAAGCATATTCTCCAACAAAGACTTTCCCACTTTTACCATCTTCATAACGTGGATAGTTATCATAACGTTCCATACTCTCTAAAAACCATTCAGGTGACATATAGAAATGTTCATCAATAATTTCAGTAAAGACCTCACCTTTTTGAATGTACTCATTAATTTTTGGTGTAATTACTTCATAAGCATCATCAAATTCTTTACCATGTGGGAATGGTCCACTTGTCGTAATTAAATTGATGTCTGGATAAACATCCTTAATACGATTCCTAAACATTTCATAGATCGTTAAACAATCCATTTCTCCATGTTTCTCATGATCAACCCATTGCTCATTTCCAATACCTAAGTATTTTAAGTTGAATGGTTCTTTATGACCATATTCAATACGTTTAGCTCCCCAATAGGTTGTTTCATCCCCATTAGCAAATTCGATTAAATCTAAGCAATCTTGAATATATGGTTCAAAATCGTCTGCTAATTGTGCTCCTTGGAATTGACAGCTCATGCCACAGTTTAAGATTGGTAATGGTTCTGCACCTAAATCTTCAGCTAAAATAAAATATTCTAAGAATCCAAGACCATATGATTGGTTATAAGCATATGGTTGTCCGCCTTCCCAACGATTCCAATTCATTTTACGTTGTTCAACTGGCCCAACTGTATCTTTCCAATTATAAGCATTATCAAGATAAAAACCTTCAACAATACATCCACCTGGGAAACGGATGAATCCAGGATTAATGTCTTTTAGCATTTGTGCTAAATCTTTTCTCAATCCGTTTTCACGCCCATTAAATGTATCAGCTGGGAATAAAGAAATCATATCTAAATCTAATGTTCCCTCGTGATCAAATAAAACAGTTAGACGGGCACATGCATCAGTTTGATTTGGTATTAATGAAGTGGTTACTTTGGTCCATTCATTTGTTAATTGATCATTAGTAATCACTTGCTCTGTATAAACAGTTCCATTTGCATTTTCTAAGCGAACGATTAAATTTGCTGAACTTGAGACATTTCGCACCCACGTTGAGAAGTTATAAACTTCATTTTCTTTAATCGCAATTCCTTCAAAACCAGTATTCGCAATTCCGACTCCTGAACCCGCTAATTCAACGTTGACGCGTAAATAATGAGGGTTATTTGGATGAATTGGATTCTCAGAGCCCTGTTCATGTGTTAAGACCCCTTCAATATCTCCAACAACTTCCCATGCATAAAAGTAATCACTAAACTGTGAGTATTTTCGGTACCATGATCCAAACTCGAATGAGCGATTATTAACTAATTCTGCATATAACCCACCATCTGCTGCATAGTTAATATCCTCAAAGAATAAACCAACAAACGTTTTTGGAATGTCTACCCCTTTAGAGGCTACATCAACATTTAAAGTTATTGATGCTTCGCCTTGTTTGACCACATTTACTAGAAATTCTTTAGTGACTGTCTCTCCCTCTATTGTTACTGATGCGACAAGCGTTACTAATTCGTCACTATCAATTGGACGATTCACCACTCCATCATTAGAAACTACTGCCTCACAACTCGATGACCATGAAACACACACACCATTTCCAACCGTCTTTGGTAATGAAAGATTAGATGTTACAAGCGAGCAATCACCAAGTTCTAGACCGTTTAATAAAAACTCTGCTTTAATTGAGTCTTGCATATCAACAATAGCAGCCTCATAAATTTCTTCCGCTTTTAATGCTTTATTATATAATCTAAAATCTGACATAACCCCTTCAAATAAAGGATCATCATGTCGAGACTTTCCAATATAATTTTCTGTATTTTCCCCAATGATAGAATTTGGTTTGACTGTAATTGTTTGGCTACTAGCAACTACTTCACCATTAACTAAGATAGCAGCTTTATTCCCATCAACAGTGACTGCAAGATGTTGCCATTCTCCTTCTGCTAAAGGTTTGGCACTCCCCAAGCGTTCTAAAGACCCGTTATGCAATGATAACATAGGTGCTTCGCCAGCCCCTTTTAATGTAAAGAAGAAGTTCTGATCATGCTGTGGACCAAAGTCAAAGATACGCTGCCACATTTTAATTTCTTGTGGCTTAATCCAACACATAGCAGTAAAACGTTCACATGTATTTAAAATATCTTTTGGTAATTCAATGAAGCCTTCGTTCTCACAACTGAATTTTAAACCTGTACGTCCATCTTCATTTACAACTGCTAATTGACCATGTACGATGGCATTAAATTGATTCGATGATTGGTCGACTAATGTTTGATTGTTTAATTCATCCATCGCATAAGCTAAAATAAGATGTTCATTATTTGTTTTCATTTTCAAACCCCTATCCTTAACAACTTATTTAATCAGTATTAGGCTGTACCTAACTCCCGTTGGTTAAATAAATCCCTCAAAAGATCTTAACCAAAATTAAGAGACAAATCATTATCTCCTCATTTTGATTGATTATAGTAGATCCTAAGATCTACTATAATCATCTGTGTGTGCTTATTGATAATTTTGTAACACTTTATCTCTTGCTTCTTGAACCATTTTATTTGCTTGCTCTGTTAATTCCGCTTGAATGTCAGAAGCTTTTATTTCGTCTCTATCTAATTTTCCGAAAATATCTTGTTCTCCCATCCATGTTAAGAAACTTTGGAATCCTGGAATATAAGTTCCACCCATTGCAACTGGAGAATGAACTGAATCTAAAAATGCCATCCACTCTTCAGTTTGAGGAACTAATGTTTTATAAGCCTCCCAAATTTCTGAATCATCTAATAGAGGAACACCGTCTGGATAAGTATAAACTTTACTTCCATCTTCATATGTTAGAGTTTCAAATGCATCAATTTTATGCATCCATCCTTCTTTTCCCCATCCCATCCATTTTAATAATTCATAAGCTTCACGTGGATGTTCAGTTACTGAACTAATTCCTCCAAAATCAACATAACATGGTTTATTATCATTTGAAGAATTATCTCCATTTGGTACTGGATAAATCACCATATCGATTCCTTTATCTTTAAACTCTGCTGTTTCAAATAAGTTCGCTGTCCAGATGGCATCGACTTGCATTCCTAACTGCCCTGTTGAAGCTGCCCAAACCTCAGGATCGCCAAATGCTTGTGCTGCTTCTTCTGATCCGAATGCAGGTGGAAAAACTCCAGTGCGAGAGAATTCACGTTGTTGTTCATAGGCTTCTGCATAAACTGAGAAATCAAACGATTCACCATTATATCCAAACTCTCCAATTGAGTTTTCTTGATTAACAATAGGTGAGATAGTTGTTAATTGAGTGTATAGATTCATTCCATAAATACTTTGTTCCGGTACTGTTAACTTTTTAGCTAAATCAATCATCTCACTATAAGTCCAATCTACTGATGGCATTGGAATATTTAATTTTTCAAACACAGTACGATCTAAGAAAATAGCAAACGGTAAATTTTTAACTGGAGCCGATAAACGTAAATCCCCAAATGTTCCTGCCTCTTTGATTGAAGCAGGGATTTTTTCATTTTCTTCATCTGCATTATAATAAGCAGAGAAATCTAATAACCAGTGGTTATCTAGAGCTGCTGATACATCCCCTAAATACCAAAATACATCTGGTAAGTTTCCTGTACTTGCTAAATTAAATAATCCTTCATTCCAAGTTGCTTGCTCTAACTCAACTAATTCAACAGTAATATTTGGGTACTTTTCCATGAATTTTTCTGCTAAGTACTCATTCATATAAGCATTATCCCAAGATGCATAAGTTAAGGTAATATTTTCAGTTGTCATGGCTGGTAATCCATCAGTTGTATCTATTGTTTGTTGCGTCTTGTTTTCTCCTGTTGATGGTGTGTTAGTTAGTGTATCATTTCCACCATCCCCAGCATTGTTACACGCCACTAATGTTGTAAAAGCCGAGGCTAAAACAAACATACTTCCAAATTTTCTGAACATCGTCATCTTAAAACTTCCCCCTCGAAATTTATTATTTAAACGGTTGATTGATATAGGATTACATGGCTTTAGAAAAACCACCCCCTTCAAGTAAATAAATTTTTTTATTCCCCTGTAATACCTGAGCTATCGATACTTTCAACAAAGTATTTCTGTAAAATTCCTGACAAGAATAAGAGTGGTGCAATAGATAAAATCGTTCCAGCAAAACGAATAGCTTCATTTAACTTATTCGCATCATTATTTGTTGTTGGGTAAATACTCTTATAAGAATCTTCAAACTTACTTAACTGTAGTAAAAGAGTTGTTAAATTACTTTTCGATCCCATACCAGAGTTACCTAAATATAAAGTTGTTAAATATGTTTCATTCCAATAAAAGACGAATGAAAAAATAAAGACAACAATAATGGCTGGAATTGCTGATCTTATCCCAATTGACCAGTAAATTTTGAAATGATTAGCCCCATCAATTTGTGCCGCTTCAATTAAAGCATTCGGAATCGGAACATAGAATTGGTAAAAAATCAGAATCATAATCGCACTTTTCATCCCTTGTCCAAGCAATGCTGGTAAAGTAAAGGCATTTAATGAGCCTAATAATCCCATATCTGAATATAAAAGATAAGTTGGCATCATTAAGATTTGTGGTGGGATCACAAACGTTAAGATCATAACTGCCATTAAGATTCCTTTACCTTTAAACTTAAATCGAGCAAATCCATAAGCAGTTAATGAACACACAACGACCTGCAACACAGATGGAACGACCGCATAGACAATATTTTTCCATAGAGAGTCCCAATAATTCATCACCATTAATGCATCAGTATAATTTTTCAAATATAATTTTGATGGTATCCATTTAGTTGATGAATCTAAGAGATCTTCTAGTGACATTAAACTTGTTACAAGCATATAAAGTAACGGATACAAATAAACAAAACCAATTGAGATTAGTAACACATAAATGATGGTTTGACCAATTGCTCCATTTTTTTCACGTGTTCCGAACAATAACTTTTTAAATTTTTCTTTAAGAATGTTACGTTTTTCAGCTTTTGTGAACTCCTTACTCTTCAAAATATTTCGGATAGAGATGGATTCATTAGCCATGGAACACCCTCCCTTCATCTGTTTCATTATTTCTCTCAAGCTAAAAGTCTTCCTAGCTCTAGATATACCAGTTTTAGATCAAAATCTAATATTTAAACAGCTGTATTACGTTGCTTTTTAGCAGCCTTTTTATTTCTTCTTTCCATTTTTGCATCATTTCTTGCAATTGTTGCACGCGCTTTTCGTAATGCCTTTTGTTCTTTCTTATTACGTTTACGAATAGCTTTAACACGTTTATCCTCATGTTCAACAAATAATAAGAAAATAATTATTAAAATAAGCGAAATAATAATTGTATACATCCAAGCCATTGCAGTTGCAAAGCCATAACCTCGGCTAGCATTAAAAACGTTATCCATAATTAAAGTAATAACATCATTTGTTCCACTATTCGCTAACGTTACAACAGTATAAACTAGATTAACTAAGATCATTGGCTTAATCGTTGGTAATGTAATTTTCCAGAAACATTCCCATGACGATCCCCCATCGATTTTAGCAGCCTCATATAAACTTGGATTTACTTTTTGCAAAGCCGCTAAGAAAATTAGAATTTGGACTCCTGAATACCAAAGAATTAAAATAATTTCACTAAATACGCTTCCAACAGGTTCAGCTAACCAAGTTGGTAGCACTTGATTTAAAAGAACCATCATATCCGCTGTATTTAACATTGGTACTGTCGTTGCCCCTTGTGAGGCTAATTCAGTCATAACTGGTCCACTCACAATGATAACTGGTAAAAAGAAGATTGTTCTAAATACGCCTTGAAATCGAATTTTCTGATTAATTAAAATAGCAATAATTAAGGCAAAAACGACGATAACAGGAACCCTTAGAATTGTATTTAAGAAGAACTGAACTAGACGAGTAATAAAATACATATCCCTTAGCCATATGTCACTAAAGTGTTGGAATCCAACAAAATTAAGTACGCGTCCAGTTGGCAGTAATTTTACTTCATTAAAACAGAACATAATCGATTGAATCATCGGCCATGCTACAAAGGTAAGAATACCAATGAGCCACGGTAAAATGAATAAATATCCAGCGATTGAATTTCGTTGTTCTAATGATAATCTCGTTTTTTTACGCTTACTCATTTTTTCACTCTGAGCTACGTTCTTTTTTTTACTCATGAGACACCACCCACTTTATAAGATAGTGCATCGATCGTTACACCATCTACCGTTTTTGCTTTAGATGAATAATTAACGTAAACTTTTACGCCATTACTATATTCAACTGTAACAACATCGTCAACACGGCCATGATTTTCAATTGTTGCACCTTGAATTTGAGTATAAACTTCCTCTAGTTCGTTATAATAGGCAATAATTTCACTTTTAAATAAATCATAACGAGAAGAATAAATATCACTTGAGTTTGTATATTTTAACTCAGCAGGATCTTCCATTGTTAAATAGAATGATGGTAACACCCCTTGTTCGACTAATTTTAAGAAGTATTCCGTTTTGTTAGCTTCAAAATTGATATAGTTTGAATACATTGGGAGACTTCCTTTTAAGACAATCGCTAAAAACGGAATATCTTCATCAACAAAATTATAACGTGAACCTGTCATAGGTGTATTCATATACATCTCTGTGTATTTCCATAAATAAGAGAATGGTTGTTCAAGTAATAAATTAAATGAATCACTGTATCCTGAGATGATCTCCTCAAATGCCGTTGCTGTTGATGGGCGATCATAGATTTTACCTTTAATCGAATAAGAGAACATTTTATTTGTAATTCCACTTAGCACGACATTATTAATACTATTTTTCAAGTAACTATTCTCTAGCTTAGCTGACATTTCAGCTACTTTACTCGGTAATAAATAGTTATATCCTTCAATAACATCTTTATAAGTTTCATCTTCATGCACACGTTTATTTAACTTTTTCACGACAGAATATTTTAATAACGTTGAGGCTGATGAATCAATTTTTAATGGATCGTTGTATAGATAGAAGGCAACATTACTTTCTTCTAGATCAGCCAATAAATCTAACAATTCATGATTTCCACCAATAGCACTATCTGCTTTAAACGAAGTAGCTGGTGCTGAGGCTGCTAATCCATCTTTTTGCCACCCCTTATAGATAGATAACAAATCAGTCACACCTTCAACACCTAATTCTTCGTAAATTTGTTTGATGTCTTCAACTGTTGTCATAACAACATCTTCTCTAAAAATCATTCCATTTTTCTGCTCTAATCCTAAGAAATCAAGACGCATTTTAAACTGTTCTTCGACTTGGTTTAATGCATCATTTTCAAGTAAATAGTCACGATATGTTTTCGCAAGTCCGGTATACGTTGCATCATCTCCCCCAACAAACTCATATCGAATTCGGGCATCAAAATGGTTACGCTCATTTTGAAGTACAACAATTGATCCGGTACTTTGACTCATCGATTGGTTATATGATTGACGATAAACAAATTTAGCTGTAATCCAATCATAATCTGTTACGGCTCCATTTGGGTACGCTTCAATTTTTGAACTGTACTCAGCCCCTCCCTCAACGATTCCAAGTAAACCAATTTTCGAATCGGTATGAACCATTCCGAAGATCGGCATTAATACATTTTCAGCTGGTTTAACAATGTTATGACCTTTGAAAAGTGTCGGAACATTTTTTTCATCAATCCCAATATTTTCACCATAAATATAGTTTGAATAAGGTTGCGTATACTCTCCGTCATTATCTTCGAGATTAATGATAGCCCCTGATCCATCTGGGATGACCATATATCCATCACGAATCCCTAACTTTGAGTATCCTAAGAACGGATAGATGTAAAAGCCTGAAACTTTATGCGTATCACCTTCAACGATACTGTCTTCTGGAATTTCAGCAATAAGTCCTGTATCCGTTAATTCTACCGAAATTGTAAAACCAATTTCTAAATCAGGAACGAATACTTTTGCAGAAAATCCTGTATTAGAAACCATAATCTCCTTTTGAACTCCATCAGTGAACATACTAACTTTATTAACATTAACATTACTTCCTGTTAAGTATTCCAATGAAACACCTGATTTCATAAAATTCTGCCAAGTCACATTATTTTTTGTATCTGGATTGGCAACTGTTGAATACATAACAGCGGATGTATTTTTATCTCGTATAATAATTGATAATGATTCTTCTTCAAGATATAACTCATAATGATTATTTTGAGCGATCAATTGATGTCCGTCGATTTCTCCATTCGGTTCTTGGATAAAAATCGAGCGGTCCTCAACTGCCGAACTATTATCTGATTCAACAGTTGATTGCCCTTCATTATTTTCTTCTGACTGTCCATCAGTTAGTGTTTCTATTTCATTTGTTTCTGTTTCTGTCGACTCAGTTGGCTCATTATCTGTGCCTGATTCCGCATTAATGGTTGATGTACAGATAACAAACGCTGCTAACAATGTCATTAAATATTTACATGAAGTTTTCAAGACGGTACACCACCTCTCCGATAATTGCTGAAACAAAGTCATAAACTTGTGTAAATAAGACGTATACAACGAAGATTGCTAAGATTGCGATTAATGTCGTAAATAACGTGACAAAGATGTTTTTCACAACTTCGCTCAATGTAAAGTTATGAAGCTCTTTAATCATGATAACTAATAACACTCCAATCCAACCATAAGTCAATGTATACATGAAGCTTAAAATGAAGCTCTCATTTAGTGTTAAAACATTACTTAAGATAGTTGCAATTGGAACTAATAAGAAATATGGGACAAATGAATAAACAATCCCAGAATAAACATGTTTAAATTTACCTTCTCCATCTGTAATTGTTGCTACTAAATAGTGACATGTTAACAATAGGATAAATCCAGCAAGGAAGAGAGTAATGTCGCTTCCAATTGTGAACTCACCTTCTTTCACTGTTTTAAATAAAAATCCAGAGCAGTAACGATTAAATAAATAAACACAAATAAATAATACAAGAATGATTGTCGTTGATAAGATAGATACTTTTCCTTCACGTTTAATGCCGTAGAAGCCATCTGATGGATTTTTAATAAAGTACCAGATAAAGTTGATTTCTTTTATAAGCTTAATATTCTTGATTTTATTCAGTTGCTTTTTAATGGGTGATAAAATATTTTTCTTGCGATCTAATAAGTGAATAACTTTGAATAAAATATAAGAACCTAGAGCAATTAAGAATATGCTAACTAAATTTGTTTTTAGCCAAACATTACGAATTTCCCAATATGAATCAGAATAACCCGTTAAATCAAGTCCCTGTTTAAATGCAGTTTGAGCTTCCTCATAAGCTTCCTCTTTAAATAAAGCTTCTCCAAGACCCACTTTGGCAAAATCAAATAAACTATTCATTTCGATAACTTCTAACCAAGGTGCCTTACTTTCTAAATAATGTCCTTCTTCATATAACACTAATGCATTATGAACTAAGTTAGCGAACTCTGTTGGTTCAAAGACTTGAATTTCATTTTTCTCTTGATCCAAAACATATAACCATTGATTACTATCCATACTGATTGAAGAAACAGTTTTAAATAACCCAACACGTTGATCCCCGTTATCACGTCCACCGAAGACGAATAGTAATTCCCCTTCACTCGTATATTCATAGATATAACCATTTGTCGATGTAACGAAGATATTACCGATCGGTCCTACAATCACATCACCTGGATAATCATCGTATGGGGCTCCCCCCAACATGTCAGTTCCAGCCATGTTAAGTTTCTTTAATGTTCGTGCTCCTTCCCCTTGTGTAATCGTATAAATTAACCCTTTTGAATCAATGGTTAAGTTATTTGTCGTAACAGGTTCTGTGCTTTTTAATTGAGCTTTTTGTTCATCAGTAAACACTAAATCTCTAAAAATCCCCATTAAATCAATACGTGCATCATTTACCCCAAAGTAACCTAAGAATTCCCCATTATTGGCTTGGCTTAATTGAATAATCCCATTCGAGTTCCCTTTAGAAATAATATAAATACTACCACGCTTATCGACAGCCACTTTTTGTGGTTTAAATGTCGCTTTCTCTCCGAATAATGGATGATCAGGCTTTCCATATTCAGTTACTAATTCTCCTGTCTCTGAAAAAACATAGACACGTTCATTCACTTCATCTGCTACGTATAGCTTTTTATCTTCAGTCACAAAAATTCCTGTTGGAGATCCTAAAATTCCCTCTCCAATCGTACGAATTAAGTTTCCTTCTAAATCTGAAACAATAATACGTTTGTTCCCAGTATCTGCAATGAACATCGTGTTATCTTCTGTAATGATTAAATCAGATGCAGAACTAAATGATAAATCATCGATTAATCGAATACTTCTTACTGGTAAATATGCTGTTTGTGTTTCAATATACTCCCCATATCCATCAACGGTGTAAGTCGTATAAGGTGTATTGGCCTCGACTACACCTAGACGATTATAACTAATAACGCTTACACAAAAGACTATGAATAAGGATATTAATTTTACTTTCATTTCTCTCCTCATTTTCATCACCTACTTAAGTCCAGAGTGTGCCATCGTATTCATCACCTTACTTTGTAAAAGAATGAATAGAATTAAGTTAGGCAAAAACATGATTAAGGAGGCCGCGGCTGCTATCCCTTGCCCTGCTACAACGTTCGTCGTAGAAGCAAGTGTATTCATATAAAAAGCTAGTGTTCTTAAACTTTCACTTGTAACGAATAAGTTTGAGCTTTCAATATTATTCCATACTTGTTGAAAAACAAGAATGGCTGCTGTTGCTAATGCAGGTCGAACGATCGGTAAAATAATTTTTCTATAAATTTGGAATTCATTTGCACCATCAATCGTGGCTGCTTCAATTAATTCATCTGGAATTTGATCCATGAATTGCTTGATCAGGAATAAACCAACCGGCATTGCAAGTGTTGGTAAAATATGAGCAAAATAAGTATCAGAAATTCCGACGGTATCAATGACTAAATAACGTGGAATCATCACTGCTACTGGGACAAACATTAAGGCTACGTTGTTTATTTCTAATAAGGCTCCTTTACTTTTAAAACGCATTTTTGATAAGGCAAATCCAGCCATCGAAGAAATAAGAATTGACAGTAACACGACAACTCCTGTTACAACAACACTATTAAATACATAACGACTTAGTGGAATCCCCGAGTCATTTGACTGTGCGAATAAATTCGTAAAGTTATCAAACGTCGGTCTTGAAACAAAGAATTTTGGTGGAAAGGCGAATAATTCATCCATTGGTTTAAAGGCATGACAGAAAATAAAGATAATTGGTAATGCCATAAAGATTGCTAATGGAATGAGATAAATGTAAAACTTCATCTGACTTTTATCAAAGCGAGAAGGGTTAACTCTATCAATTTGTAACGACATGACCTACGCCTCCTTTTCAACGAATATTTTCTTAGCCATAACTGAGAATGCATAAATGATTAATAGTAAAGCAACTGAGATAGTCGCTGCATATCCCATTTCATAACGGATGAATCCGTAATCCTCAATATGGTTAACCATTAATTGACCAGCATAACCAGGTGTTGGATTTGTTCCTGATAATTGAACCCCAATTGCTCCAGCTTGGAATGTTGATACGACTGCCATAACGGCACCGAATAACATCTGCGGCTTCATTGAAGGAATTGTAATATAGAACATTTCTTGAAATTTATTTTTAATTCCGTCGATAGCTCCCGCTTCATATAACGTTTCATCAATATTTAAAACTCCAGCTAGCATCGCTAAGAAGCCAACACCCATACTACTCCATAACCCAACAATAATCATGACCGGCATTAAATAGGCACTTGATGATAAGAACTCAATTGGTTCAGTGATAACTCCTAGTCTTATCAGTAAACTATTTATATAACCACTCTGATCTCCACTGAATAAGATTCTCCAAACAGTTGACATGGCAACCCCAGTTGTCATCGAGGGTGAATAAATAATTAATGCTAAGATTGTTCGCGGAACTTTAGTTAAGTGAGCTAAAGACCAAGCAAGGAAAAACGATAGCATATATCCACCAATTCCGACAATAATTGCAAAAATAATTGTATTCGGTAATACGTACTGCATGAAGATTTCATCTTGTGTGATTAGATTAATATAGTTTAAAAAACCGACTAAATCTGGTGTTTGAATCGTATTATAGTTTGTGAATGATAAGGCAATTGCCATTATAACCGGAATAATGATAAAGACTACGAACAGTAGAACGTACGGTGCTAGGAACAGAAAATGTTTTTTAGATTGTTTCATCTTACTCTATTCCCCCTTTTAAGACGTTTAAGTCAATGGTTGGCGTCACATACGGATCAACCACTTCTCCATTTTTAACAAAACCAAACTCCTCAAGTTTTCTTAACGTTTCACGATTAATCCGTTTCACAGCTAAGTCAATTGCTTTACGTTCATTTTCTCCTTCTAGAACAATCGAAATGTAAGCATTTGATAACTCACGTTCTAGCATATAAGTTCCTGGTACACGTGGTGCTTCAATTAACCATTCGGTTTGTGCTAAAATAGTTTCTTTATGATCTGAATCCCATGGTAGTTGTGCATAAGCTGCTTGATTAGCTGTATTCCATAAATATTCATCTCCATAAGTAACTTGCAATCTTAAGCCAAACTCAGTCTGTGTTTCGGTTGATGTCCACCATTTTAAATACTCCCAAGCTTCTTCTTGCTTATCAGAGCTTTCAAAAATCATTAAATTTTCTGCCCCACCATTTGAATAACGTAAGATTTCTCCATCTTCATTCTTAACACCAGGTATTAATGCAATATCCCAAGAGTTGGCCAGTTCTGGTGCAGCATTTTTAAGTAAGTTATACATTCCATATTCCGCGATCCCAATTGGTAAGATTCCGCTTCTAAAATGTTGATAGAAACTTGGAACCTCATAAGGAATATTGTAAATGGTAAATAACTCTGTTAACTCTTTAATTCCTGATAATGATTCATCTGTATCAAGCGTTGTTGTTAACACTGTATCTCCATAGAAGCTTCCACCATTTTGATAAATAGATGGCATTGTTGCAGCAAATGTTTTGGTCCCTAACATTCCAGCAGCTTGATGATAGAAATTCATCCCCATACGTTGAAGCTCAGGTAAAATTGCCTTTACCTCTTCCATCGTTTGTGGGACTGGAATATTTAATGAATCTAAGATATCTTTACGATAATATAGCACATAGAAATTCATTGTTTCAGGAATTGAATAAACACCGTCTTCAATTATTGATGGGAGCAATAATCCCTCCGGGAAATTACTTACAACTTCTTCATAATCTTCAAATTGTGTTAAATCTACAATCGCATCTCGAATGGCTAAGTCAAATGGTAAAGCGTAGTTAACAGCTGCTGCCACATCCGGTGCTTTTCCTGATGCATTTGATAAAATTAATTTATTTTGATCTGGCATTAATGAAAAATCAACTTCAATTCCAGTCTGTGGTGTAAAATACTCATCAGCCATTTTTTGAATAATTTCAACATATTGTCGTGGACGATTTACCCATACTTGTAAATGTTCTGAATTTGTATTAGCCGGTGAATAAGCTTGATCTGTAAACGAATTAACAAATCGTTTCACACTTTCAGTCACTTTAGTGAACACATTTGCTTTCTTCGGTAGTAAACTTTCATCTTGTGTGAAGAAAATTTTATCTAACTCAAGTGGATTATAATTCAATTCTTGATTAAGATTTGCTAACAATGATGAAATAGAACTGCTTCCTTCTGATAATTCAGAAATACGTTCTGGAATTTCATTTGGCTTTTTAGCTAAACTTCTTAATTGTTTAACTGTGATATCGATTTGTGAAAAAGCACCAATCTCTTTTTTGTCAGGATTATATTGACGAATACTGTCGTACAATTCTTCAAGTTCGTCTGCCCAGCCTAGTAACAGTTGTTGTGTTCCAGGAATATACTTTTCAATATCAATCGTGCGATACTTATCCTTTTTCCCACCTGTAAGTTTATTAACTTGTAATGAAAACTCATTGATTTCTGTTAACATTGATTCAATTCGTTCAATCACATGTCGAATCGGATCAATATTGACCACTAAACTTAACGTATGCTCGCCTGCTTCCAAATAAATTGCCATTTTTTCATTTGTTTCTTCATCTGTTAAAAATAGATTTTTAATTTTTTTAGTATAAGGAAATGCATATGATTGAAGTTGCTCATTTGGGATGACACCATCGATATAAATATCCCTAAATACCGGAAAGTCGATACGATAATCTTGCTCATAAGCAAGCGCCATATTGTAGTATCCAGATTCCTCAACTGTAAATGTATAATCAACCCTTTGCCCCGGATCTTTAAACGACCAACCATCTAGGAGATTTAACACCTTTTTAGTTGTATTGTAAGGTGTAAGATCTACATTAAAATCTGCTCTTGCACGAATTGATGAATCATTACGTTGAAGCATTTCTTCAGCTTCAATGGTAATGATTTGTCCCCCCTCTACTGATTGATGTTCATAGGCATCAATTTCTGTAACAGCAGACGATAACGTCACATTCCCAAGTAAGAAGCTTCCTTCTTCAACTGAAAGTGTTAGCGTATTCATTCCTTTTTCAAAAAAAACGCCTAACGGCTCACTGTGTCGATAACTAGCATCATGAATAGCCTTTTGATTCCATTCATACACCTTTGATGGCATTGAAACAGTTTGGTTTCCGTACCGATCAATCGCGATATCATCATCATTTCTCCAATTACTTTCTAACAAAATACTTCTTAATTCATAAAACTGATACGTTTTGTTTACTTTTAAAGAGAGCTCAATCGGTAAAACACTTTGGCTATAATCATAATAATCGAATGTAACATAATAAACACCTGATGATGGAACATCTAGATTTAAAGTAACTGTATCCCCCCGTTTAATATCTAAAACTTGATTACTAGAGTAGCCCCTTGCTTCAGTTGTTTTAAACTGTTCTCCTTCTTCAGAAACGATGGTAGACACATCATATACCAAGCCTTCTCCTATATACACCTTCGAACGATACCCACTAACGATCTCTGAGTATTTCGGTTCAAGATATTCTTCAGTAGATGATGTTACTCCTTCATTAGTTGATGCGTTAACATTTAATAACGTCGTTGCACCAGTCATTAGCATAAGACCTGCCAGCAAAAAAGCAAATGCTTTTTTATAACCCATTACTATCACCCATCTCTAATTAAAATAACTTCATTAGATAAATTTGTATTTAATTAGCCCCACTAAAACGTTTCATGAATGCGCTACCAATAACTATATTATACCAATTTCTTTCTAGTAAATCCATTCATTTTACGTACAATTTATACTTTTACTTAAATTTTCATGAATTTTTCTGATAAATAATCTTTAAGTCATCCGCACACACAACATACAACTTGTCATACAAGTTATAAATGGTAAGATTTGAGTCAGAGACACCTGACTCAAATCGATTTAAATTATTTTGATAGTACAGCTTTAACTTTTTCTACGATATATTTTGCTGTTAATCCATATAAATCAAGTAATTCTAAAGCAGGTCCGGAAACTCCAAATTTATCTTGAATTCCAATTTTATATACTGGAACTGGACATTCTGTTACGATAGCATCAATAACTGCATCTCCTAATCCACCAATTACCGAATGCTCTTCAACCGTGACAATACATCCTGTTTCACGAGCAGCAGTAACTAAAATTTCTTGATCAATTGGTTTGATAGTATGAATGTTGATAACACGTGCAGAGATCCCCTCCTCTTTTAACAGTTCTGAAGCAACAATTGCTTCGTTAACCGGTAAACCAGAAGCAACAATTGTTATATCATTTCCTTGACATAACTCTACCCCTTTTCCCAACTCAAAATGATAGTCTTCACGCTCATTAATCACTGGTACAGCTAAACGACCAAAACGTAAATACACGGGTCCATTATGCTCAATTGCTGCTTTAATAGCTGCTTTTGCCTCAACATCATCAGAAGGATTGATGACAACCATTCCGGGAATCGTACGCATTAAGGCAATATCTTCATTACATTGGTGAGTCGCTCCATCTTCGCCAACTGAGATTCCTGCATGTGTCGCACCAATTTTTACATTTAAATGCGGATATCCAATACTGTTTCGCACTTGCTCAAATGCACGCCCCGCTGCAAACATCGCGAATGAACTTGCAAAAGGAATCATTCCTGTGGCCGCTAATCCTGCAGCAACACCCATCATATTACTTTCAGCAATCCCACAATCAATATGACGCTCTGGGCAAACCTTTTTAAACTTAATTGTTTTAGTGGCATGAGCTAAGTCAGCATCTAATACAACTAAATTATCGTACACGCTTGATAATTCGGCCAAACATGAACCATAACTATCTCGAGTCGCAATTTTTTTAACATCACTCATCTTACTCCACCTCTAATTTTTCAATCTCATTTTGTAAATCTTGCATCGCTATTTGATATTGTTCAAAGTTAGGTGCCGCTCCATGCCAATCTGCATTATTTTGCATAAATGAAACACCTTTTCCTTTAACAGTTGAAGCAATAATTACTGTAGGTTTTCCTTTCGTTAATCTGGCATGTGTAAATGCTTGTTCAATCTCATCATAATCATGTCCATTGATACATACGACTTCAAAACCAAACGCTTTAAATTTTTCATCAATTGGATATGGTGAACAAACCTCTTTAATTTCACCATCAATTTGTAATCCATTGTTATCAACGATGACACATAAGTTATCTAACCCACGATGCGCGGCAAACATACTCGCTTCCCAAACTTGACCTTCTTGAATCTCTCCATCTCCAAGTAATGTATACACTCGATAATCTTGTTTCTGTAATTTAGCCGATAATGCCATCCCAACAGCCACTGAAACTCCTTGGCCTAATGATCCACTTGACATATCAACACCAGGAATCCCTTTCATATCAGGGTGCCCTTGTAAATAAGAACCTACTTTTCGTAATGTTTTTAAATCTTCTGTTGGGAAAAATCCACGATGTGCTAATGTTGAATATAATCCAGGTGCACAATGTCCTTTTGATAAAACAAAGCGATCACGATCTATTTTTTTAGGATCGTTAGGATCAATATTCATTTCTTTAAAATATAAATAAGTAAAAATATCAGCTGACGATAATGATCCTCCAGGATGCCCTGATTTTGCATTATATACAGCTTCAATAACTCCCTGTCTAACCTCATAAGATGTTTTTGATAGTTGTTGGTAATTCATACAACACACTCCTATATCATTATTTAGATTCTACACTTGCCCAGTCTTGTAAGAATTTTTCAATTCCTGATGTTGTTAATGGATGTGAAATCATTTGATTAATAACTGAGTAAGGGATTGTTGCAATATGTGATCCAGCTTTTGCAACCGATGATACGTGCATTGGATGGCGTACACTGGCAGAGATAATCTCTGTAACTAACCCATGTTTATTGAAGATTTCAACGATTTCTTCAATTAATTTAAGACCTTCTTGGCCGATGTCATCTAAACGCCCTAAAAATGGACTCACGTAAGTTGCCCCAGCACGAGCTGCTAATAAGGCTTGCGGAGCTGAGAAGATTAACGTCACGTTCGTTTTAATTCCTAATGTTGTTAATTTTTTAGTTGCTTTTAATCCTTCTGCACACATCGGGATTTTAATTACAATATTTTCATGAATCTTCACTAATTCTAACGCTTCTTCTACCATTTTCTCTGCTTCTAGTGAAATCACTTCAGCAGAGATTGGTCCATCAACGATTGATGTAATTTCAGTAACAACTTCTTTGAAGTCACGTCCTTCTTTAGCGATTAAAGATGGATTGGTTGTCACCCCGCAAATAACACCTAAGTCATTTGCTTTTTTAATCTCTTCTACATTCGCTGTATCAATAAATAGTTTCATTCTTATCTCTCCCTCATTTTCTTTTTTATTAACGCTTGAACTAATCGCTCAAGCATCTTTTTTATTTCCCCTGCCCATAGTAAGCATTTGGACCATGTTTACGATAGAAATGTTTTTCGAGTAATGGCTGTGGCATGTGACGAGCCTCACTTGTCAGTATGGTCGTATGCCATGCCATCATCGCTACTTCTTCTAAAACTACTGCGTTATGAACAGCATTTTTAGGGCTTGTTCCCCAACTAAATGGGCCATGATTTTTAACTAAAACAGATGGGATATAATCAGGATTTAATCCTTTAAATCGTTCGACAATGACTTTACCTGTTTCAAGTTCATATGAACCTTTAATTTCTTCTTCCGTCATGTCGCGTGTACAAGGAATTGATCCTCCAAAGTAGTCCCCATGAGTTGTTCCAAATGGAATAATTTCACGACCTGATTGAGAATAAATCGTTGCCCAACGAGAATGTGTATGTACAACTGATTGGATATTCTCAAAGTTACGATACAACTCTAAGTGTGTATCCGTATCGGAAGATGGCTTTAAATCTCCTTCAACGACATTCCCCTCTAAATCAACAACAACCATATCATCGACAGTCATCACATCATATTCAACACCTGATGGTTTAATCACTACTAGTCCTGATTCACGATCGATTCCTGATACATTTCCCCATGTAAATGTCACAAGATTGTATTTAGGTAATAACATATTAGCTTCAAACACTTCTTGTTTTAATGCCTCTAACATGTAAAAGCCCCCTATTTTAATTTCCATGCTAAATCAGCTAAGAATAAATCACGTTTTAATTCATTAATCTCTGTATCTTTGTTAATATGAACGAATTCAATATCCATCATTTCTGCAAAGTCACGCATATGATCCGCTGTTAAGTCAAAACTTAAGACGCTATGGTGTGCTCCACCTGATAAAATCCATGCTTCTGCTGATGTTTGTAAGTTTGGAGCTGGACGCCACATCACACCTGCTACCGGTAAATTTGGCATATCAAATGGTTTAACACATTCAATATCATTAACAATAAGACGTAAGCGCCCACCCATATCTACTAAAGAAACAACAATAGCGTCTCCTTCTCTTCCATCAAATACTAAGCGAGCAGGATCTGATTTTTTACCAATCCCAAGTGGATGGACTTCAATTTTTGGACGGTTACCAGCAACTGTTGGACAAACTTCTAACATGTGTGCCCCTAAAATTAATTCATTTCCTAAAGCTAAATCATATGTGTAGTCTTCCATAAAGCTTGTTCCTTTGTTAATTCCTTGTGCCATTGCTTTCATGATATGCGTCATCGCAGCGACTTTCCAATCTCCTTCTCCACCAAATCCATATCCTTGTGCCATTAAGTCTTGGCAAGCAAGCCCTGGTAATTGATCTAGTCCATATAAATCTTCAAATGTTGTTGTAAATGCTCCGAAGCCTCCAAGTTCAAGTGACTTTTTGATTCCTAATTGAACCTTTGCTTGGTAACGAACCTGTTGCATTTGATCAGTCGCAATGTCATATTTTTGTTGATATTGTGCGATTAATTCGTCAATTTCTTCTTCAGTGACTTGATTCACTAAGTTAACTAAATCTCCAACAGCTCGTGTATTCACTTGCCATCCTAATTTAATTTCTGCTTCAACTTTATCGCCTTCAGTAACAGCCACATAACGCATGTTGTCTCCGAAACGAACCACTTTTAATGAGCGGCTGACTGCTACCCCAATTGCACTACGCATCCAGTTTCCGATTTTTTCACGGACAGCCGCATCTTCCCAATATCCAACCACGATTTTACGAGCTTTACGTAAACGAGCTCCAATAAATCCATGTTCACGGTCACCATGAGCGGCTTGGTTTAAGTTCATGAAGTCCATATCAATTTCATTAACTGGAATCGTGCGGTTAAATTGAGTATGTAAATGCAACCAAGGTTTTGTTAATTTTGTTAGCCCTGAAATCCACATTTTTGATGGTGAGAATGTATGACACCATGTTATAATACCTGCACAATTTTCAGCAAAGTTTGCTTCTTCACAAACACGTGTAATTTCATCTGGAGTAGTCACCACTGATTTAAAGACGATTTTTGCTGGGATCACTGAATCCTTTGCTAATCCTTCCACCATTAATTTAGAGTGTTCTTCTACTGTTTTAATGACTTCTTCCCCATATAAATGTTGACTTCCTGTAATAAACCAGAATTCATATTGTTTAAAATCTTTCACGCCTATTTTCCCCCTTAACTAAGCTTCTTTAATCTTTTGTTCTAGCGTTGTTAAACATTTTTCTTCAACAGAAAATGTATGTTTGCCCTCAGAAGATGCTACTTTGGCATTCTTTTTAATCTCTTTTAAACGTTTTAAGACATCATTTGTTCCGTGTCCAAAGTAATCATGTAGTATTGAGTACTCTTGGTATAATTTATCGTAAACTGCACTATTTTCAGCAATAGGTTGATAAACAACATCCTTTAATTTCCCCATAACTTGAGATGCTTCGAAGACTGAATCATATCCACCATTAATAGCACCAGCAGCAACTGAACCAAAGATAGCTGATCCTAATGCCGGACCTTGTAAGCTTCCTGAAATTTTAATTGGTTTTTTAATCACATCTGCATAGATTTGCATCATCATCGAATTTTTCTCTGCAATTCCACCTGCTGCATAGAACTCATCGACTGGAACCCCATTTTGTTCAAACGTTTCAATAATTTTTCGAGTTCCATAGGCTGTCGCTTCGATTAAAGCACGATACATTTCTTCAGGTTTAGTTAATAGCGTCATCCCGACCATAACCCCCGTTAGGTCTACATCAACCAACACCGAACGATTCCCATTCCACCAATCAAGAGCAATTAATCCGCTTTCCCCAACAGCTAATTTGTTAGCTTTTTCAGTTAAATACACATGAATATCTTTTCCTTCAGCAGCCGCTGCATCGTAGTATTCTTTCGAAACACAGTTGTTCACAAACCATGCAAAGTGATCTCCTACACAAGACTGCCCGGCTTCATATCCATAATAGCCTGGTAAGATTCCATCTTCAACAACCCCACACATTCCTGGTACTTCATGCTCTTCATCTCCGAGTAACATATGGCAAGTTGATGTTCCCATAATCGCTAACATTTTACGTGCACCATCGATTTTAACAGCTGGCACGCAAACGTGGGCATCAACATTTGCAATAGCGACCGCTGTTCCCACTTTCAAACCAGTTAATGCAGCTGCAGTTTCACAAATTTCACCAGCTTTAACTCCGATTGGAGTGACTGAACAATTTAATTTATCTTCAGCCACATTTTCTAAACGCGGATCTAATGTTTTAAAGAATTCTTTACTTGGATAACCATCCTGTTTATGCCAAATCGCTTTATATCCAGCTGTACATGAGTTTCTTGTTTGTTGTCCTGTCAATTGCCAAACAATCCAATCGGCTGCTTCAATGAAATAGTCCATCTCACGATAGATAACTTCATTTTCATCTAAAATCTGCCACAGTTTTGGGAATAACCATTCAGATGAAATTTTCCCTCCATAGCGACCTAACCATGCTTCATCCATTTGAGTGGCAATCTCATTTAATTGATTTGCTTTATCTTGAGCAGCATGATGTTTCCAAAGTTTCACATAAGCATGTGGCTCACTTTGATATCTATCAATGAAGCATAATGGCGTTCCATCGGCTTTTACTGGTAAAACTGTACAAGCAGTGAAATCAATTCCCACCCCAATAACATCTTCAGCTGATACATTTGCTTGTTTTAAAACATTTGGAATAGTATAACTTAAAACATCTAAATAATCTTGTGGATGCTGAAGTGCCCAGTCAACCCCAAGTTTAGTTCCATCTGGTAAATTTGTTTCCATTACCGCATGTGGATATTCCAGAATACTTGTCGCTAACTCCTCACCTGTCTGTACATTTACAAGTACAGCTCGTCCAGATAAAGATCCATAGTCGACCCCAATTGAATACTTTGCCATCTCTGACTCTCCCTTCGTATGATCTCGCCCTCTCATTGAAATTCACCATATCATTTACAACATATAACCGCCTAAGTTGTTATGATATATAAATACAACATTTATTTTTTTCGATAAGTTGTACTGTCAATTCACTTAGGATTATACATCTTTGTGATAACGATTTCAATACTTCGTATGTAATTTTTTAACAATATCAACTGCAACTTTCCACAAAAAACAAGACATTATGTTCGAAACAATTGCTTAATTTAAAAAAAGATTATATACTATTAACATACAACTTTTAAAAAATAACAATAACTCTATAAGGGGGGGATACTTATTCTTAATCAAAACTTACCTAAATACTTAGCAGTTGCAGAGTGGATTAAACAAAATATTTATAATCATACCTTTAAAGCGGGAGAAAAATTAATCAGTGAGAATCAATTGTGTGAAAAGTTCTCAATTAGCCGTCAAACTGCTCGCCAGGCCATTTCTGTTCTTGAAAAAGAAGGATTAATTCTTAAAAAACAAGGAAGCGGGACTTATGTTAATCAGATTTTCTCTGAAGCTAAAACAATTTCTAAAAATATTGGATTGGTGACAACGTATCTGGATGATTATATTTTCCCTGCGATCATCTCTGGTGTTGAGAAAGTTTTATCGAGTAACGGTTATAATACGACGTTACGCTTAACAAGAAATAGGATTAATAGTGAGCGAGAACAATTATTATCACTCTTAAAATCAGATATTGATGGTTTAATAGTTGAAGGTACAAAATCTGCTTTACCAAATCCAAATCTTGATATTTATCGTCAGTTTGCTGATCGTGGGATCCCAGTTGTTTTCATTAACAGCTACTATTCGTCACTAAACTGTAATTTCGTTGTCGTCGATGACGAAAAAGGTGGTCGCTTAGCCACACGCTATTTAATTGAGCAGGGACACCAAAAGATTACAGGAATCTTCAAATATGATGACATACAAGGGAATCTTCGCTATAAAGGATTTTTAACCGAAATGTATGATCAAAACTTATCAGTGGATGAATCAACGATTATCTGGTATTCAACTGAAAATGCAGAACAACAATTCTCAATTGAAAATCTCCCTACTCTACTAAAAAAATTAAATCAATCAACGGCTATTGTTTGTTATAACGATCAAATTGCGATGAAGTTAATGCAATTGTTATCAAATAGCGAATTATCAGTTCCTGAGGATTTATCGCTTGTGAGCTTTGATAACTCGAGCTTAAGTCAAATCGGAACGATCTCTTTAACGAGTGTGACTCATCCAGGCAAAGAACTTGGACGCTTAGCAGCCGAATCTATTTTAATGATGATTGAAAATCCTCATTATGAGATTAAACATGTTTATGAACCGGAGCTAATTGTGCGACAATCGGTAAAAAAACTATAAATGAAAAAGAACTCGTTTGAAACGAGTTCTTTTTATTATTCTACTTTAATCAAAAGTCTTCTTTTATCTTAAGTAACTTAAGAAATTGTAATAATTACACCTTCCACTCATTTAATACAAAGCAAAGGAATACTTTCTCTATTTCAATCTTTTAGTTAAAGGTAATAATCCCTTATCTCCTATCTCTAAAAAGAAAATTTAGCTTCTTTTCAAATAGTGACTATACTTGATTTGTTTATCAATACAACTTATAAAAATAAAACACCACTACAATATAGAAATTTGCCTCACTTCATTAATGAAATGTTTATCAGACGCTATTAAAAAATAGCTGACAACCATCAGCTATTTCTCAATTATTTATGTTTTTTTTCAATAACTTTACTGAACTGTTCTAATCCAATAATAACGGCCCCTCCAATAATGAAGAAGATAATATTGAAGGTACTAAGTGACATTGGAGGTTGTGGAACTTCTAATGTCGTTGGTCCCATAAAAACAGCATATAATGATCCTATCATTAATCCTAAAATTAAATAAATCATTTGAGGGCGTGCTGTTTCTAAGAAATGGCGAATAATTTTAATCGTTGATAAAATCCCGATCATAACTCCTAATCCAAATACAATTAAAATAGGTAAATACGAAAAATTAAACGTTAACACTTCTTTGATTGAGCTAATAATCGTTGTATATAATCCGAAAATTAACAATAAAGTTGATCCTGAAATTCCTGGTAAAACCATAGCTGAGATGGCAATCATTCCAGCAATAAATACATATAAAATCAATCCAATATTTAACTGACTTAACGAAACTTCAAACCCTGTGCCACCCGCTACTGGATTAAAGACCGTAATGGCTACGACCACTAAAATCCCTGTAATGGTCCAAACAATATTTAGATATTTATTTTTAATTGTCTCTTTCTCCGCTTTAATAATTAATGGAATTGAAAAGATAATAAATCCAATGAAGACAGAGCTAATACTATAGATATGCTCTTCAAAGATTGAAGCTAAGAATAAAACGGATGTAATCATCCCAATAGCCCATCCAACTCCAATTTTTAACAAGAACTGTAATGCTTGAATTTTTTCCTCTTTGCTATTTTTTGAAACAAGTGTATTTAATGATCCAATAAATTCATCATAAAATCCTAAAATAAATGCAATCGTTCCTCCTGATACACCTGGCACACTATCTGCTAAGGCCATAAAAAAACCACGAATTAAATTAACAATAAACATGTTTTTCACCTTTACCTATTCTAATATTTTCATCCGTTATTTCTACTTTTAATATTATCCACTTTATGTATACAGAAGATAATCTTTTCCAAAATTAATTCTAACATAATCTTAAAAAGACTTCAATCCAAGAACCATTGTTAAAACACTTACATCATGAGACAAAATTTAAGATATTATTCACCTTTTAGGCACTGTCCCATAAGATAATAATGGATAATGTATTGTGAGCTTAAGGGAGGCATCTGAATGACAGCAACTATTAAAGGGTATTTTGCTTGTGCAAATAGTTCCCGTGGATTTTGTAATTATTTTGAGTCAAATCTTCAAGGGCTTGAACGTTTATATATTTTAAAAGGAGGGCCTGGAACTGGAAAATCAACGTTGATGAAAGAAATTGGCGCTGACTTCTATGATTTAGGTTACGATATTGAGTTTATTTATTGTTCATCTGATCCAAGTTCATTAGATGGTGTTTTAATTCCTGCTTTAAAAGTTGGAATTGTTGATGGGACAGCGCCACATGTGATTGAGCCAACCGCTCCTGGTGCAATTGAGCAATATGTCAACTTAGGGATCGCGTGGGATAAAGAAAAACTTTCCCCTTATAAAGATGAGATTCTTTCATTAAAACATGAAATTAGTGCCTGTTATGAACGACTTTATTCAGAATATGCTCATGCATTAAAAATTCATGATGCATGGGAAAAAATTTATATTGATGAGATGGATTTTAACCTAGCTCCTCAATTTAGATACGTTATTTGCGAAACCTTATTAAAATATCCTTCAATTGACCATACTCCAACTGTTAAACATCGATTCTTTGGTGCATCAACTCCTACTGGTTCAGTGGATTACATTGAAGACTTAACACATGATTTAAAACGTTATTTCATTAAAGGTCGTCCTGGAACAGGGAAATCAACACTTTTAAAAGAATTAGCTAAAAAAAGTGAAACATTAGGGTATGATACTGAAATTTATCACTGTTCATTCGACCCTGAATCATTAGATATGGTTTTAATCCCTCAACTAAACATCTGCTTCTTCGATTCAACGGCTCCTCATGAATACTTTCCAAGTCTTGAAACAGATGAAGTGATTGATACGTATGAAGCGTTAATTACTCCAGGTACCGATGAAGCTAATGCCGATCGATTAGCTGAAATCGCCAGTTTATATAAAGCAACTATAAAAAAAGGAACAACTGCTTTAGGCGAAGCAAAAAAACTCCATGATGTATTAGAAGAAATTTATATTAAAGCCATGAACTTTCAAATTATTGAAGGGATTTATGAACAAATTAAATCTGAAATTTATGACTTAATCAAATAGAAAAAGAGGTGTATCAATTTGGATACACCTCTTTTGTATTGGCTGTGTTTTAAATAAATGTTGATGGTTAAAGTGATTAATATTAACTACACTCTTCTAAAACACAACCTATGATTTAAATGGATTAGGTTTTTATTTAAATCGTTCTTAGTTTAACAGTATAGGTAAAAATAGTTTGTTAAGGGTATTGATACTGGGGTAAATCATTGGTTTAGACAACCTTTAAAAATTGAGTACCTATATGAACCATGATCCTATATTCAGGTGCTTATCATACCTCAATTTATCTTCCTCGTCACTCACTTTTACCAAACTTTTTACAAGATTATACATTTTTATTTTTCTTGGCGAATTATTTCAATCAGGTTGAATTGTTTATTTTCATATTCGTACTTACAAATGGCACAATTCGAAAAAGCACCATTCATCATCGCTTGTTTTGCTTCCTCTTCAGTTATCCAGTTTCTCATGAAATGAAAACAAGCTCCCGCATGTGAAACGGCTAAGACGATTTGATGATCGTCTTTTTCCATAATCCCAAGGCAAGTTTCTTTCATTCGTTGTTTCACTTCTTCTTGAGATTCTCCCCCATAAGGAACGAAAAAGTCTTTATATCCCTCTGGCGTTTTTGGATTTAAGTCTTCGCTTTCACCTTCAAAGGTTCCGAAATTCATTTCTTTTAATCCTTTTAGACGTTGATAAGTAATGGACTCACCAACGACTAATTCTAAGGTGTCAGATGCTCGTTCAGCTGTTGAACTGTAGAAATGGTCAAAGTTAATTCCCTTTAATCGCTCTCCCGCTTCTTTTGCTTGAATGATTCCTTGCTCTGTTAGAGGTGAATCACAAGCCCCCTGAATTTTTCGACGAACATTGAACAGTGTTTGCCCATGTCTCATTAAATAAAATGTTTTCTTCATGTTTATTCCCCGTTTTATACTTATTTTAACAGTTTTACACAACTTATGTAAAGCGTTTCTATCTTAGGATTTGATTGTAATAGGAGAAATAAAAAGTTTTATCTTTTTTAGGTTGTGTTTTAAATAAATGTTGAGGTTTAAAACCATTGATATTAACTACTATATATCTTGTAGTTATCGAACAATGATGTAAGTAAATTAGTATGTTTTAAAGAAATATCAACACGCTTCTAAAACAGAGCCTTTGTATTTAATTAGCGGCGCTTTGACTTATCGTTGCCTTTAGCTTCTTTTTTAACCAATAACGCCTCCATTTTAGTTTTAATTTGATGATAACTCACAGGATCAAATAATAAATCATTCCAAATTTTCACCTGGTTATCACGCATTCCTGCAATGACCTGTTCATAATTTGGACGTACAACGACTGCAACGCCTTCTTTCTTTTTAATTTCTACTGTGACTACCTCTTTTTGTCTAGTTTCGAATTGTTTAACAGAACCATTGTTAGTATCTTTCCACATATTTCTCTCTCCCTTTGCTTATACAATTTAAAATACATCTGATGCGACTATCATTTTCGTATTGGCAGAATGCCCTGCGTCACATTAAACTGTATGCTTAGATGAATGAAATATGCAAAAAAATTAAGCTATGCACTTACTTTTTTAAAGCACATGAATCACCATACTCACTTATCCAAAACACTCGACATTTTCCCAGGAAATATCTATAAAAACGACTACCATTTTCGCATTTAAAAGAATACTTATTTTTTCAGCAATTGCATTCTCCACATCAATATTTAATCCTCCCCATACAAGCAATATAGCCCTTCCTTAATCAGATGTTATGACATGGCGTTGATCTATCTTCTTAAGCGTCTAAATAAAAGCAATGAATTTTTTACTCACGAATGTTAAGAAGTTTGAATAAACGGTCATCTTTTTTTCATTTGTGTTATAATAAAACAAAAGATTAAAGAGTAATGGAGTAATAAGATGCAAATTATTATTAATGAGGTGCCAATTTATTTTGAGGTTCAATTTTCAAAACGTTCAAAAATAAACTTAGATGTCAGCCCAGAAGGATATCTGACATTAAAAGTTCCGACTAAAACAAGTGAAGATGAAATTATGACCTATATGAAATCTCAATCAAAGTTTTTATTAAATCTTCAAGAAAAATTAAACAATCGAAAATATATTTCAAATCAAAAATCATATGATAATGAAGAATTATTTTTATATTTAGGAAAAGGATTCCCACTTCATGAATTACTAGATGAAATTCCTGAAACAGAAGTCGAAATTCAATCCCAACTGAAGAAATTATATACGAAAAAGACAAAACAGTATGTAAAGAAACGTGTCACTCATTTCGAAAAAATCATTGGCGTCAAAGCTAAATCAATTACCGTTGTTGACTCCCCTCGCACATGGGGAACTTGTAATTCAAACAAAGATTTAACGTTTAATTACAAGCTTTCAATGGCTCCAACCAACGTCATTGATTACGTCGTCATTCATGAGCTTTGTCACATTCACCATATGAATCATGACCGTTCATTCTGGCGTAAAGTAGGAATGTATGACCCTAATTATAAACAACACCAAGCTTACCTTGAAAAATTCGGTGGTGTTATGACCATCTAAATGTAAAAAGCACTTTAGAATACTCTAAAGTGCTTTTTATCTATGATATAGCCATGGGCTATAAAAATCAAAATGGCGCGCCTGGCAGGAGTCGAACCCACAACCCTCTGATCCGAAGTCAGATGCTCTATCCAATTGAGCTACAAGCGCTAATTTAATATTTGCGACTATTTAAGTTTAACATAACTTTTTTCATTTTACAATATATTCCTTTTGATTTTTATCACTATTAAAAACTTAAGCTTATTCCATACCTAAATTCTAATAATCTTAATGAAAAAAATCGTCGAAATGACGATTTTTTATTTTTTCTTTAATTGTGTGTGATAGACAATTTGACATCCTAGCTTTCTTGGAATGAAGCGATTGAAGAAGAGTAACACTCGGTTAGAAAGACCTGGAACAATTAAAGTCTGTCCTTTCATCAACTCTTGATACGCATACTCTGCGACTTCTTTTGCCGTTGGAACTTTTAATATTGACTTTGCTACTTTAATGTCTGCTTTTTGTTGAAACTCTGTATCAACTGGTCCTGGACAAAGCACACTCACTACAACCTTTGATTGTTTTGCTTCTAGTTCTTTTGCAATCGCTTCTGTTAACTGCAAGACATATCCCTTACTCGCATAATAGGTTGCCATTAATGGACCTGATTGAAACGCAGCAGTCGAGGCGACATTCAATAGATATCCTTCATCTTGACGGACAAAGTCTTTTAAAAACAGCTTACTTAAATAATGAACACTTTTAATATTTAAATCAATCATATTAAATTCATCTTCAATATCAAGATTTAAAAATTCACCATATAAGCCATAACCCGCATTATTAATTAATCCTACAACGTGATAACTTTGACAATTTTCATGCAACTGTTTTAAACTGCTAAGATCAGATAAATCAGCTGGCATTATGATGACCTCGCGTAGATAGTTAGATTCAATCTTTGCTTTTATTTGTTTAAGTCGATCTACTCGTCTAGCTACAATGATAAGATCATGTCCTTGTTGAGCTAAAACATCACACATTGCTTCTCCAATTCCTGATGAAGCACCCGTTACAATGAAATAAGACATAGTCGCCTCCTCCTTATAAAAGAAAAAGAAGAAAGCAAAACCATATTTTAAACAAATAGAGTTTTGCATTCTTCCTTCATGAGATTATTTTTTCTCACATGATTTTGCTAAAATTTCGATAGCTCCCTTAGCTGCCTGTTGTTCAGCCTCTTTCTTTGTTTTACCGATTCCACGACCTAATGTGATGCCATCTAATAAAACGATCGCCTCGAATGAACGATTATGGGCTGGACCTGTTTCAGAGACAATACGATATTCGATTGCCTTTTTAGAGTCAGCCTGTACAAGTTCTTGCAAGGTACTTTTATAATCAAAGACTTGTGTGACTTCACCTTTTTGATAAGCTTTATGGATAATCGTATGAACAAATGAATACACGGTATCCATTCCTAAATCAAGATACATCGCACCGATAAATGCTTCAAATGCATCCGCTAAGACAGTTGGACGTTCACGTCCACCTGAATTTTCTTCACCACGACCAAGCAACATTAGCTTTCCTAAATTTAAATTACGCGCGTAAGACTCTAGAGACGGCTCACAGACTAATTGGGCACGAATTTTAGTCATTTCCCCTTCAGATAACGCAGGTTTTAAATTAAATAAGTAATTCGATACCGTCAACTCTAAGACTGCATCTCCTAAATATTCAAGACGTTCATTATCCTCAATTTTTAGGTGACGATGTTCATTGACGTATGATGAATGTGTAAATGCTTGACAATAACGGTCAAGTTGTTTAAATGGGATCTTATTTTCTTTTAAAAACTCCGTTAATTGATCTAAATACGCCATGTGTTTTCACCTCCATTCAAAGACCAAATAATTATAACCCTTTTCCTGTTATTTCACAAGTGATTCAAGCTAAGACGACGTGTTTCGACGAAAATAGATGATATTTTCGCCGAAATCATTCACTCATTACTCTGCTTTTAATGCCTGACTAATTTTTGCTACGACATCTTTAGATACCGTTTCGCGTGCCTGACGAATCGCATTCATTAACGCAATTGAATCTGATGATCCATGTGCTTTAATAACTGGCGCTGAAACTCCTAATAAAATTCCACCACCAACTTCTGATGCATCCATACGCTTTTTAATACGGGCAAACGCTGGCTTTAATAATAAAGCTCCAATTTTACCTCGAGTGGATGACATTAATTCTTCTTTAATTAATGATAATAACGATTTAGACGTTCCCTCTACTGATTTTAAAGCGATGTTTCCAGAATAGCCATCTGCTACAATGATATCCACTTCACCTGCAATCATCGTTTTCCCTTCCATATTCCCAACAAAGTTGATCGTTGGATCCGCTGCGATTAAGGCGAATGCTTCTTTTTGTAAGTCAGTTCCTTTTCCATCTTCAGTTCCAATATTTAAAAGCGCAACTGTAGGATTTTCAATATTCATCACTTCACGTGCATAAATAGAAGCGATTTTAGCATTTTGATATAAATATTGAGGTTTGGCGTCACTTGTTGCTCCCGCATCACATAAAATAGTATATTTATTTTCTTTGATCGTTGGCATCACTGGTGCTAAAGCTGGACGCTCGACTTCTTTTAAACGTTTAACGACTAATGTTCCCGCTGCAATTAATGCCCCTGTTGCTCCAGCTGAAACGACAGCATCAATATCACCTGTTTTTGCATCTTTACACGCACGAACCATTGATGAATCTTTAAATTTACGAATCGCCATCGCAGGATCTTTAACGTCCATCGGAATGACTTGCTCACAATGAACGATTTTAATACGGTCATGTGGTTGTTTCATAAACTTTTGAATTTCTGATTCAATTCCATATAAGCTGATTTCAATATCATCAAATTTTTCAACAGCAGCATAGGCACCTAAGACAGTTTGTTCTGGCGCAAAATCGCCACCCATGGCATCTAATCCGATTTTAATCATGTATTTGTTCACCTATCTCTTCTATTTTATTTCACTAATTACCATTATAAACTATTTTATAACAGAAAGAATACTATTTTAATCAAATTGGTGCATTTCATTAGCAACAGTCTCCTGGATATAATCACGAAGTCCTAAGAATTCATTATTATGGTGGAACTCATCTGAACTCACAAGATGATAAGCATCTTGCATCGCAACTTCTAAAATTTTATAGTCTTCAACGAGATCTGCCATTTTAAAGACTGGTGCACCTGATTGTTTTTCACCAAAGAAATCCCCTGGTCCACGAAGTTTTAAATCCGCCTCTGCAATTTCAAATCCATCGGTTGTTCCTGTCATAATTTTTAAACGTTCTAAACTCTGCTCATTTTTAATATCACTCATGAGTAAACAATAAGCTTGCTGACTTCCACGCCCGACACGCCCTCTTAACTGATGAAGCTGTGAAAGTCCGAATCGGTGTGCATCATAAATCAACATTAAGTTCGCATTTGGAACGTTTACCCCAACTTCAATCACCGTTGTCGAGATTAAAATTTGCGAACGATTCGCGACAAAATCTTCCATGACGGCATCTTTTTCAGCTTGTGATAAACGTCCATGCATTAATCCAACTTTTGCTTTCCCCTCAAAATGATGTTGCCATAAATGATACACTTCAACGGCATTTTGAACGTCCATCGCTTCCGATTCTTCAATGAGTGGCGTAATAACGTAAGCTTGTTGCCCTTGATCTAAAATAGTATCTTGAATAAATCCAAGTGCACGATCGAGTTTGGAGCTATCGATCAAGAACGTTTCCACCGGTTTACGACCTTGTGGCAATTGGTTAATAATCGAGACATCCATATCTCCAAATGCTGAAATCGCAAGTGTACGTGGAATAGGTGTTGCTGTCATCATTAAAACATCAACAAAGTCCCCTTTTTCACGCAACATCTTTCGCTGATTAACCCCAAATCGGTGCTGTTCATCCGTAATAACAAGTCCAAGTTGCTTAAAGATGACATCCTGTTGGATAATGGCGTGCGTTCCGATAATTAAATGAATCTCACCACTCGCTAGTTGCTCTAAAATTTCTCGTCGGCGTTTCCCTTTAACCGAGCTACTTAAAAACTCAATTTTAAACGCCGGATAAGGCTTAAAGAGTTCTAAGAGTGATTTATAATGCTGTTGTCCTAAAATCTCTGTCGGCACCATTAACGCCGTCTGATACCCAGATAGCATAACCATTAATAAACTAATCGCCGCGACGACTGTTTTCCCTGATCCAACGTCCCCTTGTAATAAACGATTCATGCGACTTCCCGAACGCAAATCTTGTTTAATATCTTCTAATACCTTTTTCTGAGCATCCGTAAGCGTAAATGGCAGTCGATTCATAAAGTCAATAACTTGGTGTTCATCAAAAATCTTCTCTGCTCCTTGGCGCTCACTTTTCGTTTGATAACGTAAATATTGGATTTTCAATTGAAATTTTAATAATTCTTCATATTTAACACGTCGTTGAACTTGTCGTACTTGCTCTTTATTTTCCGGAAAGTGTGAAAACAATATCGCATCTTCATAAGAAATGAGACGATACTGTTGTCTGAGTTGAAGCGGGAGGTCATCACGTAATTGCATCGCATACTGATCATAGGCCTCTTTTACAATCTTTTTGAACGTTTTAAGTGGAACTTCTTTTAGGGAATAGACCGGTTCAATCCCTCGTCCATCTGCTGCACCCATTTTTATATCAGTAGCAGTAATCACTTTACGTCCGAGATCCCATTTACCTGTCACGGTAATCAATGTATCTAGCTTTAATTGATTTTTTAAGAACGTCCGGTTAAAAACAACGACTTTCACAACCTCATGATTCACTAACACATTAAACGTCATACGTGCTTTCATTTTCCCATAGTATTGAATTTGGCAAGCCGTTATAACTTTGGCCTCAACTGTAATCTTTTCTTCATGCATGGCGTGATGAATGTCAATTAATTCAAAGTTTTCATAACGATAAGGAAAATACTCTAGTAAATCTTTGACGCTTATAATTTTTAATTGATGTAATTTTCCAAGCAGCGAAGGACCTACCCCTTTTACTTTTTCAACAGGAATACTTGCTAGTGACATTTCATCACACCCTTTCAACTATTTTTCAAATGATTTGGTGAACAAGTGTTCTCTAATTGATATTTTAGCATAAACAGTTTAGGCATTCAAAGCATAAAAAAGATGTGAGGTGAAACCTCACATCTTTTGTAAATTATTCTACTGAGATAATGTATGAGTAAACAGGTTGTTGACCGTCGAAGATTGTAACTTCAACGTCATCGTATTTATTTTCGATGTATTCAGCTAATTCATCTGCTTCATCTTCATCGACACCTTCACCGTATAGGATTGTGACGATTTCACTATCTTCATCAATCATTTTATCCACTAAAGCACAAGCACTTTCGAAACGCTCTGGAACGGACACGATAATATCCTTATCTAAAATTCCAATAAAGTCGTTTTCTTTAATGTCTACACCGTTCATTTGTGTATCACGAACTGCATATGTCACTTGTCCAGATTTCACTTCTGTAATCGCCTGATTCATCTCTTCTATATTATCTTCTACTGATGCATGTTCATTAAACATCATTAAAGCTGTGTATCCTTGTGGGATTGTTTTTGATGGGACAACAACGACATTAACATCTTCCGTTACTTGAGCGGCTTGATTAGCTGCCATAATGATATTACTGTTGTTTGGTAAGATAATAATATTTTTAGCATTTAACTCATCAATAGCTTTTAAGAAGTCTTCTGTTGAAGGGTTCATTGTTTGTCCACCTTCAATCACATAATGGCATCCTTGCTCTTCAAATAAATGCTTAATTCCTTCTCCCGCTACCACTGAAATAATTCCATATTCAGCTTGTTCACGTTTCGCTGGTTCTGATTGTGGTGCATTTTGACCAATAATTTCATTATGTTGTTCCGTCATATTTTCAATTTTTAACTTCACGAATTCACCGTGTTTTTGTGCTAAGTTTAACGCATCACCTGGTGTTAATGTATGAACATGTACTTTAACGATATCTTCATCTTGTACCACAACAATTGAGTTTCCTAATTTCTCTAAACGTCCACGGAAGACATCTTCTTTAAATGGTGTACGTTCTTCATCTAAACGGATGATAAACTCTGTACAATATCCAAATTCTACCTCATCACTCGATAAAGCTGTTTGTGCAGATTCTCCTGTTGCTTCTGTTTGAGCTTCTAAAACAATTGTTTCTCCTTTTAACGCTTTTAAGAATCCTTCAAAAATATAAAGTAATCCTTGTCCACCACTATCAACAACACCAACTTCTTTTAAAACTGGTAATAATTCTGGTGTACGATTTAATGAAATTTGCATTTCATTTACTACTAAATCATATAAATCAACAATTGTTTCAACTGTTTCATATTTTGCACCAGCTGCTTCAGCAGATTCACGAGCAACGGTTAAAATTGTTCCTTCAATAGGCTTCATAACAGCTTTGTATGCTGTTTTAACTCCACTTTCTAAGGCTTTAGCAATATCTTCAATATCCGCTTCGTCTTTCCCCTCAAGACCTGTTGCAAATCCTCTAAATAATTGTGATAAAATAACACCTGAGTTTCCACGTGCACCCATTAATAAACCACGTGATAAAACTTTTGCAACTTTTCCAATTGAAGCTTCTTCTAAAGAAACTAATTCTTTAGCTCCAGCCGTCATCGTCATACTCATATTCGTCCCTGTATCACCATCTGGAACAGGGAATACGTTAAGCTGGTCTACATATTTAGATCTGTTCGCTAAGTTGTTAGCTCCATTAATTACCATTTGTTTAAATACGATACCATTAATCTGTTTCAACGACATGAATAATACTCCTCCTAGCGATCTAACCCTTTAACTCCTTGTACAAACACATTAACTTCTTTAACATGTTCTCCGAAAGTTTTTTCGATCACATATTGAACTTTTTTCTGAATTTCAAAACATACTTCTGAAACTTTAATTCCGATTCCGACAATTACATATAAGTCTACAATCAGTTTATTATTTTCATCTGCGCGCAGTGTAACACCTTTACTATAGTTTTCTTTTCCTAAAACAACAGCTAAGCCATCTTTAACTAAATTCTTTGAAGCCATCCCGACAACACCATAACATTCTGTTGTTGCATTTCCAATGACTGTTGAAAGGGCATCTCTTGAAATGTCAATTCGACCATATTCATTTTTAATTTGGACTGTCATATGTGACAAACCTCCCTCATCGCTATATTCTTACTTTCAATTTTACTATATATTATACACATTGACAAATATAAAATGTCATCGAGAAGGTGTAAAACCGCCTTAACATGACTATTCTCTGCATTTCTTTCAAAAAAACTTGCTAATCCACAAAAAGTATGATAAATTAATAGGAGTCTTAGATAAGAATGTGAAGTAAGGAGGTTTTTACTAATGGCTCGTGTTTGTACAGTTACTGGACGTCGTACTACAACTGGAAACGCTCGTTCACACGCAATGAACGCTTCAAAACGTACTTGGAAGTCTAACGTTCAAAAAGTTAAAATCTTAGTTAACGGTAAACCTAAAAAAGTATACGTTTCTGCTCGCGCATTAAAATCAGGAAAAGTAGAACGCGTTTATTAATAACATAAAAAAGGTTATCTCTTCGGAGATAACCTTTTTTATGTTATTAAATAATTTTTCATATCAATATTTATTCATTCCAACATCAAACTTATACAAATGTCTGGCCACTTCATTAAGTACAAAAACATACAACTTTAATTTGTTAAGCCTTCCTCATTGGACAACTTCTGGAATGAGATACTAGAATTACTAACGAAAGATAGAGATAGTAAGCCAATATTTTCTCTTGTTGAGAAAGTAAACAATTAAAAAAATTATTTACATTTTTACAACTTCTACTTCTTCTTAGTCCACGTTTTGATTTTTTTCATGGGCCTATTCGTATATAGCTTTTGATGCATAACGATGCAGTTCCTCATTATCTTCTCATTTTAAGGATGATTACTTCATCTCTTTTCTCTCTTTAGTCAATCCAAATTCGAATTTTAGCATCTTTCGTATCAATCGTCATTAGATTTCCGATTACCTCTGAATCAATCAGCGCTAAAATTTCTTCAATATCTAGATTAACCTTTTCACCGACTTTAGCATTTAATTGCTTTTGAACAATTCCCATTTTTAGAACGACTTTAGCTAAATTTAATGGAAAATTAATTTGAACTGTTTCTTTTTCTCCCTCTTCCGTCGATAATATGTCTACTCTTAAGAATCGTCCTATCGAGTGCGAATTTACTCGGGCCACTTTTTGTTCAGATTTTTGCATAGCTTCAATCAGTTTCTGACCCTCCTCTGATGTAATGACACCACTTTCTATCATTTTTAATACTCGCATTAATTCTTCACTCATTTTAATCATCCTTTCTAGCTAAAATCATTAATCAATCCAGATTCGTACATTTACTGAATTACGATCAATAGTTATTAAATCACCAATGGAATCTAGATTAAGCAAATCTATCATCTCATCTAAATCCGGTTCAATTCCAGTTCTAGTCTGCGCCTTAATTTGTTTTTGAATAAATCCCATTTTTAAAACAGACCTTGCAAAATTAAGAGGAATATTGATTTCAATGACTTCTTCTTCTTTGTCATGGCTGTCTACATTAATGTGTAAAAAACGTCCCGTCATCCCCTGATTCACCTCATTAACTTTTCGATGTGCTGTATCAATCACCTTGATCAACGCTTGACCATCTTCTGACGTAATAACACCACTTTCTATCATTTTTAAAATCTTTCCTAACTCATCACCCATCTAAACTCCCCCTCTTTATCGTTTTAAGCACTCAGTTGCCTCCTCAACAGTGATATCCCCTCGTTCAAGCTGAGATAAACTATCTTGTTTATCGATTGTTTCTTGTCCTGTTGTAAACCCTAATCCTTGAATTGTTTGATCAAGCATTCGTCTAACGGTTGGATAAGAGATTCCAAGTTCACGTTCAACCTCCTTAATATTCCCACGATTTTTAATAAAGACTATGGCAAAATTTAATAGTTCCTTATCTAAATAACAAAATTCATTTAATGTGTATTGACCATTAATTTGTGTTTTACATCCTTGGCACGTCAATTGTGTAACTAAAAGTCGTTTATAGCAAATAGGACAATGTCCCAACACTTCGTACTGTTTCACCTAAACCCTCCTTACTTTGTCATAATTTTAATAACCGTATTTTTAGACTTCACATTAATAAACTCAAGTGGTGGATACTCCTTCATAATCTTCAGCACTTCTTCTAAGTTTACTAAAATAGTCTGTATCTCTTCTTTACTAAACTTTCCATTAATAGCCTCTTGATCAAACTTAATAAAAGGAGCACATAATCTAAAAAAACTTTTAATCAATCCAAATGAAACTGCCGGCAAATATATTCTCTTCCCATCATCGACAATAAATAATTTAATCTTCTTAGCACGATGCTTTTGTCGCCGTTTTGATTCTCTTTCAATCTCTTTAATTGCTTGCTGAACTGTCAGACGTCCGTCTTCGATTTTCTCTAAAACATAAAGATATGACACTTTAAGCTTCTCTCCTTTCAATTCCTACGTCTCTACATTACCATTATACTCCACGAATCTAAAAATCCAACTCCATAATTAATAATATTAATATATAAATTAATATTATTTAAAAAAACAATATATTTTTTGAAAAATAATTAGTTTTAAATAACTATTCCTGTTTTATATCATTCAATCGTTATTCTAATTCAATGAGCACAAAATAATTTTCAAGCTAATTTAATATGATATCCCCCGTCCTTAAAACAAAGACAATAATAAAAAATAGTTGCCGAATAAATCGACAACTATTTTTAATGTTTTTTAAAGATGTTCATAATACCTACAACAATTGCACTGATCCATTTTGGTAATTTAATCGTATAAAATCTCATCTTATCCGCTCCCCTATTCAAGGATATTAATTACTGTACACTATATGTCCTCATGGAAAAAGATATGACTACAACTTAATCACGACTAAATATCATTAATAAATAACCACTATCAAACGAGACAAAAAAGCTAGATTCAGTTGTCTCATTACTAATGCAACGAATATCATCCTGTGTTAACTCATAATTCGTTAATGGATATTTTAAACGATTTAACGTTAGATTAGTTACCGTTGACTCTAAGGCAAAAAATGAAATATAGGGCAAGCCTGGATGATTGATTTCATGCTGACCTGAGGCTAACACCATTAAGTGATTTCTTTCATCCACTAATGTAATCGGTAAGCCTTTTTTAGCAAACTGAAGTAATAAGCGAATATTAGCTAAGCTATGATCGATTCGTCCACCTAATGATCCATAAATCCGAACATCAGTTGCTTCTTTCGTCATCGCTACATTCAAAGCCACTTCAGTATCCGTTTCATCTTTTTCACTTGGTAATTGAACAAGTTCCAACGCAGAATCTTTAATTTTAGCAAACTCAGATTCCGTCACTGAATCAAAATCTCCAATGGCGATATCCGGACAAATTCCATGCTCTACTAAAGTTAAAGCTCCTCGATCGACTCCAATCACGAAGCTCGCTTTAATATGTTCTAAATCTAACCACGCATTTGGTGCTCCGCTAATAATCGCAATTTTCATTCAAATTACCCCTTAATTTTTTGAATGGCTAATTGACGGTCTACTGCATTAAACACAGCTGATCCAGCAACTACCACATCTGCCCCAGCTTCTTCACATAAGCGGGCTGTTTCCTCGTTAACTCCACCATCAACTTCAATCACATAAGATAAGTTTTGTTCTTGACGCCACTGATTTAATGTCGCAATTTTATTTAATGAATCCGGAATAAAGGTTTGACCTCCGAATCCTGGATTAACTGACATAATTAAAATCCAATCTACCTCTTGTAAAACATGTTTAATCATTTCAAGTGGTGTATGCGGATTTAAAACGACTCCACACTGCATCTCATATTGCTTAATTAATTGTAACGTACGATGTAAATGACGGCATGCCTCTACATGAACTGTAATAATATCTGCTCCCGCCTCTTTAAAATCTTTAATATATTGATCCGGATTTTCAATCATTAAATGAACATCAAATGGCAACTCTGTATGAGGACGTAAACATTTCACAATCCCTGGACCTAATGTAATATTAGGGACGAAATGACCATCCATCACATCAATATGAATATAATCCGCTCCTAGTGAATCAACACATTTTACTTCTTCTGCTAATTTTGAGAAATCAGCAGCTAAAATTGATGGTGCAATTTTCAACATCTTTCCTACTCCTTCATGTCTTAATACTTCGGTTTACGAGTTTTAATTTCTGTTAAGAACTGTAAGTAGTTCTCATATCGGGTTGGGATGATTTCTCCTGCCTCCACAGCCGATTTGACAGCACAACGAGGTTCATTTTCATGCAAGCAACCTCTGAACTTACACTGCTCTGAACGCTCATAGAATTCGATAAAGCATTGTGATAAATCGATAGGTTCTAATTGATCTAAATCTAAAGAACTAAATCCTGGTGTATCTGCGATTAAGCCTTCACTTAACTTATGTAATTCAACATGTCGGGTTGTATGTTTTCCGCGTCCTAGTGCTTTTGAAATTTCATTAACCTGAATATCTAATGTATGATCGATTGAGTTAAGTAATGACGATTTTCCTACTCCTGATTGACCGCAAATCACAACAATACGATCTTTAATTAAATCACTAATCGATTCTAATCCAAATTGTCGTTTAGATGAGGTCTCAATGACTTCATAACCAATTTCACGGTAATAATTAATCGTTGGTTCAATTGATTGTTTCTCTTCTTCACTCAATAAATCCATCTTCGTTAGCACAATAACAGGTTCAATGCGATTCATTTCAATAACAGCTAAAAAACGATCTAACAACTTCGGACTGAAGTCGGGTTCTTTCACTGAAAAAACAACTAATGCTAAATCTACATTAGCAATAGGTGGGCGCACTAATTCATTTTTTCGAGGGCCGATTTCCATCACATAACCATTTCCATCAGATTCAACTAAAAACTCAACTTCATCTCCTACTAACGGAGTAATTTTCTGTTTACGAAATAATCCTCGACTTCGACATTGAATCATTTCTTTACTTTCTAAATCTTCAACGTAATAAAACCCACTTAAGGCTTTTAAAATAATTCCCTTTTTCAAATTATCACCTACTAAATGATCAGGTTCACTCATCATTTTCTTTATTGTCTATTATTCTTGTCTCGTTGAAGATGATTTTTCTGGAGTCTTTGCGACATATAACGTAACACTAGACTTCACTTTTACGCGTGTTCCGATAGCCGGTGATGTTTTAAATACATCACCATCTTCATAATTCTCATCTTCAATATAAATGACTTTTGCATATTTAAGTCCGATGTCTTTTAATTCCTTTTCTGCCTCTGTCACTGTCATCGTTGAAACATCTGGAACATAAACTTCAGCGACTTTATGAGTTGCAGGTCGATAGATAATGACATAATAAAGCGTGATGGCACAAATTAAGAAAACAGTGAAAGAGACTAATAAAGCTGAGTTTAAAAAGTCAAATTTCTTTCCTTTTCGTCCTTTACGCTTTTTCTTTGATTTCTTAGCCATTTCTTCTGATACCTCCTTCTTCAGGTCAGACATCACCATCGTTTTTTCAAGTGCCTCATCTTTTATACTTTCACTTAGAAGAGGCTCATCGACACGCTCAGTTGTTAACGCTGAGTTTAAATCAATTAATAATTCATCAACACTGTGGTATCGATCGCTTGGTAGCTTGCAGGTACAACGACTAATAATGTTATCTAAACTATTCGGTAATTCCTCTTTGACTAGCTTGATTGAAGGCATTTCTGCTTCTAAATGTTGAAGGGCAATATTAACCGCACCTTCTCCTTTAAAAGGCACATCTCCCGTTAATAATTCATATAAAATAATTCCTAACGCATAAATATCTGAGCGCTCAGTTGCTAAATTTCCACGTGCTAATTCCGGTGCTAAATAATGAACCGAACCCATAATCGTGTTCGTTTGTGTCATATCTGCCTCATTACTTGAAAGAGCAATTCCGAAATCAGTAATTTTTACAACTTGATCATCAGTAATCATAATATTTTGCGATTTAAGATCGCGATGAATGATATTGTTTTGATGAGCATATAAAACCCCCTCAGCTAATTGTGTCATAATATGAATCACTGTTTGAGGTTCTAACGCTCCATGTTCACGTAAATAATCTTTCAATGTTTTTCCTTTAACATATTCCATGACAATAAACGGCTGTTGCTTATAATCACCAACTGTATAAACATGAACGATGTTCGGATGATCCAAATTAATCACTTGTGCTGATTCACGTTTAAATCGTTTAATGAAACGTTCATCTTTTGAAAGCTCATATCGTAACATTTTAATCGCTACATGTCGTTTTAGTGTACGGTCATACGCTAAATAAACATTAGCCATTCCACCATCACCAATTAGCATCTTAATGTCATAGCGCGAATTAATCGTTGTTCCGATAATCATAAAGAGTCACTCCCTTCGAGGCGTTCGCATAAAGCCACTGATATATTATCTTTTCCTCCATTACGATTCGCCACTTCAATCAGTAAATTTACTTTTTCTTCTGTTGACGTTTGTTTGCTTAAAATAGCAAGAATCTCTTGATCATCTACCATCGATGTTAACCCGTCTGTACAAAGTAAGATGGCATCTAATTGATAATGCTCTAACACAAGATAATCAAATTTCAATTCTTTATTCACCCCAAGAGCATTCATAATAATATTACGATGTGGATGATTTTTTGCTTCTTGTTCAGATAGTTTTCCTTCTTCGACTAGTTTACGAACGAAGGTATGATCCTTTGTAATCTGTCTTAATTGGTGATGGGATAAAAGATAAGCTCGACTATCCCCAATATGTGCAAATGCGATAAAAGACTTAGTCATCACAGTTACAATAGCTGTCGTTCCCATTCCATGTGAGATATGATGATCTTCAATATACGTCAAGATATCTTGATTTACTTGATGTAAAATCTTCTTTAACCATTTTCTCAATATTTCTGAGTCATCAAATGTTAAGTCCTCATTAAAGTATTGCTCGATTGTTTTTAATACCATGGCACTTGCGACTTCTCCCGCTTCATGCCCTCCCATGCCATCGGCTACTACAATAATTGAGCAATGTTGATTTTTATAAATTTTAACAGCATCTTCGTTATGTGGTCGGATTTTTCCGACATCAGTCTTATAACACATCTGGTCAAACATTCTATAAAGCCCCCTCTTTAGCTCTTAACTGTCCACAAGCCGCGTCGATGTCACTTCCTAACTCGCGTCGAACAGTTGCATTAATCCCACGTTTTTTTAATGTCTTCTCAAATTGTTCAATATGTTCAATTGGTGTACGATCAAACCCACGTTCCGGTACATAATTCACCGGAATTAAATTGACGTGACAATTCATTCCTTTTAATAAGTCCGCTAATTTTGTTGCACATTCTACTGTATCATTGACATTTTTAATTAATCCATATTCAAAAGTGATACGACGATGTGTTTTATTTACATAAAACTTCGCCGCTTCCATTAACTTTTCTAATGGATAAGCACGGTTAATTGGCATTAATTGCGTACGCAATTCATCGGTTGGTGCATGTAATGAAATCGCAAATGAAACTTGAGGATGATGCTCGGCAAAATCATAAATTTTCGGAACAATCCCACTTGTTGAAACAGTAATATGACGTGCTCCAATATTTAACCCTTTATCATCATTAATAATATTAATGAATCGAGTTAAATTATCATAATTTTCAAATGGTTCTCCAATTCCCATCACAACAATATGACTAACACGACCTTCTGTTTCATCTAAGTATTGTTGAACACGTAAAACTTGTGCTACAATTTCCCCTGCCTCTAAATTACGTTTTAAGCCGCTTAAGGTAGAAGCACAGAACTTACATCCAATGCGGCACCCAACTTGTGTCGTCACACAAACAGAATAACCATAGTTGTGACGCATTAACACCGTTTCAATTAAGTTTCCATCTGCTAATTCAAATAAAAACTTTGTTGTTCCATCACTTGCGATTTGTTTTTTACGTTCTGATAAGGTTGTGAAATCAAATGTTTCACTTAATAAATGTTTTAAATCTTTCGGTAAATTACTCATCTCATCAATTGATGGCACACGTTTTTTATATAACCAATCAAAAATTTGTTTCGCACGAAACTTTGGTTGGTTATTGGCTACTAACCAATTCTGCCAATCTTCAATATTTAAACTAAAAATGGATTTAAACTCCATATTAGCACCACCATTTCTACTAAATTCGTTAAAGTCATTGCTGTGTCAGTCATCTATCTATATAGAAACAGATCAATCATTTACATTGCCTAACTCAAAGTTATAGTCTTAAACTATCCTAAACTAAGGCTAACGCCAGAAATAATCACGTTTACCGATGTAAAAAAACGACTGTTTCTTCTATATATTATCCTGCTAAAACACAGATTCTCATGCAATCATTTCTGAAATTAAGCTTGGCGCTTTAAGCAAGCAATAAAGAAACCATCTGTTTGATAATCACCTGGGAATAATTGAACCATTCCATTTTTCGTTTGCTCGTGTAAAACCTCTGGAAGTCGATTGACTAATGTTGGATCGAGTTCATATTCTGGATGTTGTGCTAGGAATTGCTCAACCATTTTGTCATTTTCTTTACGATTTACGGTACATGTACTATAAACCAGTGTTCCCCCTACTTTAACTAATGGGGCAACTGTATTTAAAATTTTCTTTTGAATCATCATGATTTCATCTAAATCCGAAGGTTGTTTCGTAATTTTAACTTCTGGATGACGTCTTAAAATACCTAATCCTGAACATGGAGCATCAACTAAAACGGCATCAAAGCTATCTGACTCATAACGTTCATTTAAAGTTGTTGCATCTTGCAATGTCGCTACGACGTTTGTTAACCCTAAACGTTTCACATTATCTTCGATTAATTTAATTTTATGCTCATAAACGTCATGGGCATAAACCGTTCCTGTTTGACGCATTAACTCTGCTACATGTGTCGTTTTTCCACCAGGTGCTGAGCATGTATCTAATACTTTCGAATGATGTTTTGGTTTTAACGCACGTGCGACTAGCATTGACGATTCATCTTGAACATAGAACCATCCTTGCTCAAAAGCCTTCGTCTTAATCACATTACCTTTTAAAATAACTAGTGCATCTTGGCTCAAATTACCATACTCACATGTGATGCCTTCCGATTCAAGTTTTTGCTTTAATTCTTCACGTGTTCCACGAACACCATTGACACGAATCGTCACATTGACACGCTCATTATTAGCACGAGCCATCTGAATCGTTTTTTCCCAACCGAATTGCTTACTCCACAATTTAATCAACCAAAGTGGATGTGACGTTTCAACCGCCAAACGCTCCGCCTCATCTTTAATCGTATCAAGACTTGGCAATGGGGTACGTGTCAGTTCACGTAAAATAGCATTCACTAATTTGCCATTAAATTGCCCTCCACGTTTTTTAGCAATCTTAACCGCTTCAGAGATTGCTGCGTGTTCTGGGACACTATCTAAAAATAACATTTGATATAGGGTCATTTGAATTAAAATACGAACCCATGCTTTGACTTTTCCGTTAAAGAAGGGTGTCACATAAAAATTCAATAACTGTTCATGTTGTAATGTTCCATAAACCAATTCAGTCATGAAATTTTTATCTTGAACTGTTAACTCATTTTTTTCAATTTGTTCACTTAAAGCATGATTACTATAAGCTCCATCTATTAAAATATCGGTTAACGTCTGCAATGCCAATTCGCGGGCATTTGCCATAATACCACTCCGTTCTCCTGTTTACCTGATGTATGTATAGTGATGTCATTTTATATTATAACATAATCTGCCTACTTTCATCTGTCATTTCACACAATTCTCCCCTAAATTCATCAGTCTTTCCTCATTGATTGAGAAATTTTAAAAAAGTTGCTTCTAAATTAGAAGCAACTTTTTGATTATTGTGTTTTATCAACAATTTTACGCCCGAAGTTCCCTTGAACTTGTGAACTTTGTAAGACGTTCGTAAACGAGTTTGGATCGACCTCATTTAATAATTGTAAAGCAATATATAATTCATAGCTTGAAACAACCATCATTAATAAACTACGATTTTGATGCGTGTAAGCTCCCTCCGCATTAATAATAGTAATCCCACGACCTAATCGACTTTGTAAAGTTGAAATCACCTCATCTTGCTTATTTGTGACAATAAACACTGTATAGCTTTGATGTGGAGTATGAATACGGTCAATAATTTGCATTTGAACAAAGATTAATAAAATCGTATATAATGCAATTTCCCATCCATCAACACATCCTGCAATTGCAATAATCACACAGTTTACAGCAAATGAGTATTGACCAAATGACCCTTGCGTTCTCATGGATAAAATTTGTGATAAAATATCAAGTCCTCCAGTTGAACCGCCATACTTTAAGATCGTTCCACTACCTAAAGCATAAATCATTCCACCAACAACGATATTTAATAACACATCATCAGAAAAAGAAATTTCTGGAACAATATTCAAACCTAACGTCATCAGTGTTACCGTATATAGCGTATGATAGGTGAAACGTTTCCCAATAAACTTATATGAAATTAGTAATAACGGGATGTTAATTGACCAAATAAGCATTCCAAGATTAATCTTAATCCCCCATGCACTATAAAGGAATCGACTAATTAACTGAGAAATCCCTGTAACCCCACCTACATATAACCCCGATGGATTGATAAACCAGTTAATTCCAATGGAGAATAGTAAAATCCCAACCGAAATCATTGCTAAACTTTTAAATTCTTTTTTCAAATGTTCTGCCTTAATAATACCCATTACCAAATTCCTCCACTTCCGTTTTTCACGCAGCATTCTCTCTATTAAAACGGAATCTTTGATTTAATTCTTGAGAAATTATAACATGTTTTCTCCCGACAGGAAACGAAAAAATTGTTACTATTTTGTGTACATCTACATACAATTTATCCCATGATTTTAGACATCATTATTCCATGAAAAAAAGCACCTAAAAAAAGGTACTTTTTGTCTATGCTTCATAAATAATCATAGCCGAATAACTATAAACCTGTCCCTCTGTATCACTGAAGTGAGAGATAGAGTATTTAATATCTATGACCGATTGATAAGGTAATGTTTTTAAAAATTCATTGACGACACTTTCTAAATCTAGCTCATGTTCTTCATCAAAACATTTCACTTGAACCGACATTCTGTCTCCCTCCTATCACATTAAAGACAGAATACCATTCGAAGCTTTGAATTTTTGTCAAAAAACAGAAATCTATTTAATTTCTTTTCTAACAAAGTGACCTTGAACCATCTCACTACGCACGACGTTTGTGAAAGCATGATCATCAACCATTTTAATAACCGCTAATGCTTCATATAACTCATAACTTGATAATACTATCATCAACACACTTTTATTATTCTTTGTATAAGCACCACGGCCTTCTAAAACCGTAATTCCTCGATAAAGTTGTTTTTGAATCGCATCAATCATTTCATCTTCTTTACTCGTTACGATATATAATGTCAAATTTTGATGAATCGTATGAATTCTATCCACGACGACGGACGTAATGTAAATTGAAATAATAGTATATAAGGCTGTTTCCCATCCTTGTGTAATTCCAGCTAATAAAATAATAACTGCATTAATACCAAATGAGTACTTTCCAAAAGAACCATTAAACTTCATTGAGATGTATTGTGAGACAATATCTGTTCCCCCAGTTGATGCACCAATTTTTAAAATCATTCCTACACCAACACCGATTAACACCCCACCAAATACAGCGTTTAGTAAAATATCATCAGAGAATTTTCCCATGGGAACTAATTCTAAAATGATGGATTGCAACACAACTGTTAAAATACTTAAGACAGCAAATCGTTTTCCAATTGAACGCCACGCTAAATATAAAAGTGGCACATTCAATAAGAAAATTAATCCACCTAAACTTAATTGAATCCCAAATGCAGAAGAAGCAAAGGCTATTATTAACTGCGCAATCCCTGTCACTCCACCTGTATATAGATTAGCAGGCGAAATAAACATATTCATCGCTAACACATATAAAAATACCCCTATAATCATAATCCCTAAGTTCTTCAGTTTAATTGAAACTTGTTCATTTTTTAAAATATTCATCTGTTCCACACTCCTTCTCTGATGTCGTGATGAATAAGTAGACCTATTCGTTTGAATCTGTGTCTTCTTTTAAATAAGTCCATCCATCTTCTTGATAAACTTTCCCCTCTTTCATTAAACGCCCTAATGCACGCTTAAATGAGGCCTTACTCATTTTAAAGACACGACGAATATCGTCTGGTTCTGATTTATCATAAAACGGCATCGCCCCACGGCGTCCCATTAAATATTCTAAAATAATGTCTGAGTCTTCCACAATCGCAAATTCCTTTTGTGGAATTAATGACATATTAAATTCACCATTATCTTTTACACGTACCACACGTCCTTCTACTACTTCTCCAAGACGTGGTTCTTCACGACGTTCACTTTCATGAATGAATCCCATATATCCTTCTTCTGTAATGACGTTTGTTCCGATTTTACCTGTACGGATGACACGCGCTTTTACCTTTTTACCATGTAATGATTGCGGCGCCTCTTCTTTAACTCCGCCAAACTCTTGTGGGCGAGCTAAGATTGCAAATAAGTAGTTTGATTGTGATTCCTTCAAATAACAATACACATAATCTCCGACTTGTGGCCATAATGATTCGAAAATTGGTAAGTCTGATGGTGCGATTAAAATGTTTTTGTTAATTCCGATATCAACAAAAACTCCTAAATCTTTACGCACATCTACTACTTCAACCCAACCGAATTCTTCTGTTGTCACTGCTGGCTCTTGCATCGTTGCTGTTAAACGTTTTTTTGCATCATAATAAACGAAGACTTCGATTGTTTCTCCAACTTCGATAGGATGCGTTACTTCTGCTTGATGTAAGAAGAACTCTTCACCATCTAGCATTAATGTATAACCAAGTGGCGTCTGACGCTCCACTTTCATTTCATGAAATTTTCCTGCTAACATTTCATCACTTACTTTCCTTTTAAAGTCAATATATTATAACACGCACCAAAATTCGTGAAAAGTGGAAATTGCTTTTTCACTTTATTTAATCGTTTTATGTATCAAATCACATATAATTTTATTATCACCGACGTTACTTAAATCAATCCACCTTTTTCTTATTTTTTAAATTTCAATATCCACCTATTAAATATTCATTTTTAAAAAAACATTTACCGTCATGAGCAGGAAAAAATAAAAGATCAACCCTACCTAACTAAAACCAAAGATTTCTACTCATTCAAACACGATGACAAATCTATATAGAAACAGAAACCTTTTCTACATTTAATATAGCAACTCAAATATATGATAGTCATACCGTGAGTCACCTGCCATGCGAAGCATGTTTCCTCCATTGGTAGGGAATGCAAGGCAGACTATCGTCCAGGGGTCACCTAGCAGCTTCACTTGTGAAACAATCCACCATTGCTAGGGAATGGGTCACCTGGCAGATTGTCGAAGACAATCTAATCCTCAACTGCTAGGGATTTAAAATTTTTTACAATGTAAAAAACTTATCTGGACTTATATATCGAAGCATAAAGTCATGAAAACTGTATGACTTTGCAACATTCATTTTATGTTTATAGCGATTCGGATGAACGTTAATCTGCTCATATTAAAAGCCTTAGAAACTCCTAAAGGGTTCTTAAGGCTTTTTTTCTCTTTCAAATTAAGCAACGAAGTCTTCCTTTTCAACTTGTTCCATAATAAATAATAAATCAGCTTCAACTCGCTCATAACGGCGATGATACGTTAATAATTTATCATTTAAATCAACCGTTAAACTTTTTAACTTTTGAAGATATAAAAATAACTGTTCATTTCCAGTCTTAAGTGGTAATCGTTCCACATGAGCTTCTAATTCATACACTTTTGCTTCCCACTCTTTAATACTCATGGTTGATTGTTTTAAACTTTTTTGTGTATGATGCTGTAAATCCTCAAGTTTTTTATACAATGAAGCTTCTAAATAACCATATTGTTGCCACTCTGAACCTAATGACAATAAAATTGAACGGATACGTAATAAATTTTTTAAGTGTTTCGAGACATGATAAGAGGCAAAAAAGCCATCCTCATATAACACTTTTGCTAACATGAAATTTTTCTTATATGCCTTTTTAATATTCATTCTCGCCATAACCAACACCACCTTTTACTAAAACTTAAGTAAATTATAATATATTTTTAGTAAAAAATACGCTATTTTACATGAATAAAAATCTTATATCAAAAAAAAACTCACCAGCCTTCGCTAATGAGTTATAATATATTCTTCAAAATAACAATCATTAAACTTAAAATAAAAAGGTGAAGAGGATAAAAAGCATAAAAGAAATATTTATTCAGCTTTATTGATCCTTTCTCTCCATTGTATTTCGAAATTGGCCATAAGGCAGCAAGACAGAACAATTGAGCAACACACTGTAAATACACTAAAACTTGTAGAATCATTCCAAACCCATCGGTCGTCACAAAGCCATATCCATCATGAATAAAAGATGAAACAGAGGACCACATGCCAATCGATTGACCATATAATAATAAATTAAGGATAACCAACATAATACTCATACGAGTTTTATTTTCAAAAAAGAGATACATCATAAAAATGGTGAGAATTCCATAAAGGTCATAGTCTGTTCTTAAATTTGCAGCCATTAAGCCTATGAGAATAATAAATAATCCCCCTATAAATTTAAATCCTTGATCTTTAGAGATATTATCATATCCCCAAATGGCTAATAAACCTAAAGCCAAGGTGAAAAAGACATTTTGGTGAGTGAATTCTAACCATCTCCCTGAAATAGCAATATCAAAAAATGGCTCGGAAATCAAAGCAAAAATACTTAATCTTAATAAATATTTTTTCCGATTACGCGTGTGATAGAACCCATTGACAACCAAAAAAGCAAAGATTGGAAATGAGATTCGTCCAACTAAACGCATGATCACCATCATTCCTTCAAGCGCAATAAACGTGGTCATATTTTCAGTATATCCTTGTAAAAAAGGGATGATAATTGCACCAATATGATCAATTAACATCGTGACTAGAGCGATTATTTTTAATTGTGAGGCATCTAATCCTTTTTTCTTTTCAATCACACAACCTTGACTGATATCTAACTGATTTCCTAACTCCATTCAAGCACCCTCTCTTCCAAAATTTTCTTAAATTATAACATGAATCACTCAAAATAACCACTATAAAAAAGACAGTCGTATTTGACTGTCTTTTAAATAACTAATCTAAATCACAAACTAAACGTCCTTCTAATAAACTACGTCCAATTGTTTTTCCAAGTGTTAGTACGTCAGCTAATTTTTCTTCATCAGGTTTAAAGCATAGCTTAACCGGTTCAACCATTTTTAATTTTAATTGGGTTAAACGGGCATGAACATTATCCACCGCTTCTCCACTCCATCCATATGAACCGAAGGCTGCACCAAATTTTCCACCATGAGTCACTGGATTCATTCCTGTTAAGACATCCCAAACGATTGGCACTGCATCTTTATTCACAGTTGTTGCTCCGATAGCAATTGCATCAGCTGCATATAAATCCGCAAATAATTGTTCTTTTACCTCTGGGAAGCTCTTAATATCTAAATCGTATAAACGAACTGTGACATTCGGGTTAACCATTAAGATTCCTTCTTTAACTGTCTCAGCCATAATCTTTGTATATCCATAAGCTGATGTAAATGGAATTACCACTAATTTTTCTGTTGAGAAGTCTTCCGTTGACCATTCTTTATAGATATTCATAATTTCTTCAATGCGTGCATCTAATACTGGTCCATGTCCAGGGCAAATCATCTTAATATTTAATCCTGAAAGAGTCGCAATTGCTTTTAACACATACGTTTTAAATGGTGCGAAAATTGGATTATAATAGTTTAATAATGCATCCATATAGTCGTCATTTTTTTCTACTGGTAATTTTGACATTAATACATCATCAAACGCATAATGACTACCAAATGAGTCACATGTAAATAAAATTTCTTCTTCTACTAAATAACTATAAATAGTATCTGGCCAATGTAAGTTTGGTGCTGAGATGAATTTTAATGTACGCCCACCTAAATCTAATACATCATTCATTTTTACAGCTTGTGATTTGAAATCAATATTCACAATGTTACGTAAATAACGAATAGCTACGGCTGAAGCAATAACCGTAATATTTGGATTTAATTTGATTAATTTTTCAATTGATCCTGCATGATCAGGCTCTGTATGATGAACGATGATATAGTCGATTTCATCAATTGAAACATGTTTTTGAATTTTTTGAAGATACTCTTCAAAATAAGGCGCTTTCACTGTATCAAATAACGCAACCTTGTCTTCTCCTTTTACAAAATAAGAATTATATGATGTTCCATATTTTGTTTCCATAACAACGTCAAACACTTCAAGATCGTGATCTTGAATCCCTAACCAGTAAACATTTTCAACTAGCTTCAAACTCTCCATTAACTGATCTCTCCTTTAGAAAATTGCGAAGTATTTTATATAGTTTTTTTACCTTTAAAGTTTAACATACTATCCTTTTTATTCCCAATAATATGCACTTCAATTTTAAACATTATTATGTTTTAAATTTGTTTCTACTCATGTAACTCTAGTGGTAAACCATCTGGGTCTCTAAAAAAGACGAATCTTGTATTAGTATATTCATCTAGACGAATCTCTTCAGTCTCAATTCCTTTATCTTTTAACATGTTAACAGCTGCTTCTATATCATCTACTTTAAAACAAAGGTGTCTTAATCCACATGCTTCTGGATAAGATGGACGCTTTGGACTATTTGGAAATGAGAATAGCTCAATTTCACTGTCTCCAATTTTTAAATCTAATTTATACGAATTACGGTCGATACGATAATTTTCTCGAATCACTTTAAATCCTAAGACATCCACATAAAAAGATTTCGATACCTCATAATTAGAAGCAATAATCGCAACATGATGAATATTTTTAAACATTAATCTCCCCCCTCTTTTATCTATCATTTTACTAACTTTAATCCAAAAAAGCAAACGCTACCTTAAATGATAAATAAGAAATCATCATTTTTATAAATCATAAAAATTTACTATTTCTATTATTGGCCTATGTGATAAACATTTAATGAGTTTAAGACTGATACATTCAATAAATAAGCTTCATGTGTGACTATATATAAACCGAAATGTCTTTCACATTTTTGAATGATGCTTAGTTCTTAAGCCTTTTTGATACTAGGTCATCTGCCATTTTCGAAGAAAATGTATTCTACACTGGTAGGGCTTAAGTCTTTCACATTATTTACTTCAGACTAAAACCATAAAAACATTGATATCAAGACATCCTATAGTCCAATTAAATTTTTTTTACGATATAAAAAAATTAATGCAACTTATATATAGAAAAAGAACTAAACTTTCGTTTAGTCCTTTTAGAAATTATAATTTGTTTGGTTCTTCGTAGTCAACACCTTTAGTATCAACTGTCACTGATTTCATGACTTGCCCAATGACTGGTTGATCTAAATGGTTACATTCTACGCTAGCAATTTGATCAACAACATCGATTCCTTCAATCACTTTACCGAAGGCTGCATAGCTTCCATCTAAATGTGAAGAATCTTTATGCATGATAAAGAATTGTGATCCAGCCGAGTTTGGAACGTTTGTACGCGCCATAGAAATAACTCCACGTTCATGTTTGACTGGGTTATCAAACCCATTTGATTTGAATTCTCCGTAGATGCTGTATCCTGGTCCACCAATTCCTAAACCTTGTGGGTCTCCACCTTGAATCATGAAACTACGAATGACACGGTGGAAAATAACACCGTTGTAGAATCCTTTGTTTGCTAATGAGATGAAGTTACGAACTGACTGTGGAGCTACTTCTGGATATAATTCGATTTTCATTACTCCACCGTTTTCCATTTCAATTGTTGCCACTGGATTCGTATCTTTTGAGTATTCTGTTTGTCCAACATATTGTTTTGCCATGTCTTACTACCTCCTATAGATCATTTCTTAGTTGAATTTCTTTCCAACTTCAATTGGATGTGAACCATTTAAAAGGCTTGCAACATCCATACGTTTTTTCCCTGAGATTTGAATATCTGTAATCTTTAATCCAGCATGATCACCACATGCCACCACGATTCCATCTTTTTCAACTTTCACAATCGTTCCAGGTTCAGCATCATATAAATGATTATTTGGTTCAGCCCACCAAATTTTTACTGATAACTCATCTAATTGCGTGAATGCTACTGGCCAAGGGTGAAGTCCACGAACTTGGTTATATAAAACATTGGCTGGTTTATACCAATCAATGCGCTCATCTTCGCGCTTAATATTCCATGCAAATGTCGCTTCTTCATGATTTTGAGGAATTGCCTCGATCTCACCTGCTAATAATTTAGGTAACGTTTCTGCTAAAAGCTTCGCCCCAGCGACACTTAATTTTTCAAACATACTTCCTGTGTGATCTTTTTCCTCAATTGGAACAACGACTTTACTAATCATGTCTCCTGTATCCATTTTGACATCCATGTACATGATTGTAACTCCTGTTTCTTTTTCACCATCAATAATCGCTTTATGAATCGGTGCACCACCACGATATTTTGGTAATAACGAAGCATGAACATTAATACATCCGAACTTTGGTGCATCTAATAAAATTTTCGGGATGATTTGACCAAAAGCAGCTGTAATAATTAAATCTGGATTCCAATCTAAAACTGTCTGATAATCTTCTTTAATTTTTTCAGGTTGGAACACTGGGATGTTGTGCTCTAACGCTTTTTGTTTAACTGGTGTTGGTGTTAAAATACGTTTACGTCCAACTGGACGATCAGGTTGTGTGACAACCCCAACGACTTCATAACCTTCTTTAATAATTGTTTCTAAAACAGGAACTGAAAAGTCAGGAGTTCCCATAAATACAACACGTGTCATGTTGTCCCTCCTCTATTGTAGCTCAAATCACATCTAGCATATGGATGTGAGATTAAACGATAAATCTAGACTCTAATTATTATTACCACATCTATCGACATTTTACTACCATCTTTAATAAGTTTTTTTAATTAATTAAACTGATTTGGAAAAAAATCAAGTGATAGGCTCACTGAACCTTCTTGGAAATACATTAACAGCTGAGACAAAATAGCTCTTAACCTTGGTTCCTGCTTATATTTAATCATAAAATACATGCGGAATCGCTGATTGATTCGCCCAACATACGGCATAGTTGGACCAACAATAATACAGCTATGTCCGAGTTGATTTCGTAAATATTGATTCACTTTATCGCATGCCATAATGAGATCATTATAGTCTTCACTACTCATCATGACACTCGCTAAATAATAATATGGTGGATAGCCAAAACGACGGCGCATCTTCATTTCTTCGACATAAAATGCATGATAATTTTGCTCAACGACACATTTCATGACGTAATGTTCTGGACTATAGGTCTGAATGAGCACTTCCCCCTCTAATTCATGACGACCGGCTCGACCTGCAACTTGAGTTAATAATTGGAAGGTTCGTTCAGCGGCTTTAAAATCAGATAAATGAAGCATTAAATCAGCCGCTAAGACACCAACAAGGGTCACATCTGGGAAATCAAGTCCTTTTCCAACCATCTGTGTCCCAATTAAAATATCTGCTTCTTTTCGTTCAAAGGCCGCAATGAGCTCTTGATGTGAACCTTTTTTTGATGTCGTATCTACATCCATTCGCATAATACGTGCGCTTGGAAATTGATCTTGTAAATATTCTTCAACTTTTTGAGTTCCTAAACCAAAAAATCGTAATTCTTCACTCTGACAAGATGGACATCGTCTTAAAATGAATGACTCAAAGCCACAATAATGACACTTTAATTTTTGATTTGGCTTATGATAGGTCAGTGAAACGTCACAATTTGGACAATTCACCACTTCTCCACACTCGCGACATTGCATAAAGTTCGAATAACCTCGACGATTTAAAAGTAACACGACTTGTTCCTGACGCTCTAAACGCTTTGCAATCGCCTCTTGCAAAACATCACTTAAAATCATTTGATCACTGACCGTTGAATGTTGACGCATATCAATCAATTTGACCGTCGGTAACTTCGCTGTAGAAACGGCACGCTTCGATAACGTTAATAATCGATAAACCCCTTTTTGAGCACGAGCAAATGATTCTAAAGACGGTGTCGCACTTCCTAACACAACTGGACATCGATGCGTAATTGCACGCTGTTTAGCTACTTCAATCGCATGATAGCGTGGCGCCTCTTCCTGCTTATATGTCGCCTCGTGCTCCTCATCAATAATAATAATACCGATGTCTTTAAATGGAGCAAAAATGGCTGAACGGGCCCCCACCACAATTTGTACTTCTTGTTTTAAAATCTTACGCCACTCATCATACTTCTCACCCATTGACAAAGCACTATGCAAAACGGCTACTTTATTTTGGAAGCGACTTTTGAATCGCCCTGCAATTTGTGGTGTCAAGGCAATCTCTGGTACTAACATAATCGCCTGTTGCCCTTTAACCAACACATTTTCAATCATTTGTAAATAAACTTCTGTCTTCCCACTTCCTGTAATACCATGTAACAAAAAGATATCGCATGCATTTTCCTCGCACGCATGAGCGACAGTAGTCACTGCAACTTGCTGTTCTTGATTTAACTTTAACGCCTTCGATTGTTGATGCACCACATCTGCGTATGGATCACGATAGGCTTCTACCTCGATTTCTTTAATGACCGATTTATCTACAAGTGTTTTCATAATGGCATGAGTAACTTGTAACTCATCCATTAGTTGAGACTTTAAAACGGGGTTCGGCTGTGCTATTAAATATTCTAACACTTGCTTTTGCTTCGCTGCGCGATTAAATGATGATAAATCTAATTTCGGATCGACAAGTGCTATATATTTAATCATCTTTTTACCAAGCTGATCTTTCACTTCATAAATGAGTTCAACTTGTTTATGTTCAATTGCTTGTTTAACTTCTTTTAAAAGGTTAGCAGGGATTTGCTCATAATCAATGACGCGTGAATTTTGAAATAGCGACGCTAAATTTGGCGATAACGTGTCACTTAAACAAAGAAGCTTTTTCTTATATTTTGCACGCATAGCATTTGGAATCATCGCCTCGAAACATTGAATCATCGTACTTCCTGTTTCTTCACTTAAACTCATTCCAAGCTCACGCAACTCATCATTTAAAACTGGAACGACATCAATCAGTTCTTTAATCGGGCGTAGCTTTTGTAACTCTGTCTGTTCTTTTAACGAAATAACAAAACCCATAATCGTGCGAGGTCCAAATGGAACTAAAACACGAACACCAGGTTGAATTAAGTGTGCTAATTCTTCTGGCACCGTATAATCAAAGACTTTATTCACAGCTTTATTTTTAATATCAACAACAACTTCAGCAATCACTTTGGCACCTCCCCAATTCATTACCTTTATTATAACACACGACACATTTTGATAAACGTACGCAAAACAAAAACCTTAGCATTCGCTAAGGTTTAATCATTATTGTTCTTTTAATTCGAAATCAACAACGTCGTTTAATAGTTCTTCTAAAGCAACCCCAACTGGTTTTGCACATTTAGCTGTTGGTAATCCGTCAACATAATCTAATTGTGATTGTCCAGCGTCAACAATTTGACGTGCACGTTTTGCAGCGATGTAAGCGATTTTGTATTTAGAATCTACTTTATCTAATAATTTATCGATTGATGGATAGCGCATTCCTGTCATTACTATTCAACCTCCACAATATTCTTATTATAATATTCTAAGACACGGTTTGAGCGTGAATGCTCAGCTTCAATGATTGCCATAATACGATCACGAGCATTTTCTACCGTATCATTGATAACGATATAGTCGTATTCATGAGCAAGTCCAATTTCAGACTCTGCTTTTTGCATACGTTTATTAATAACTTCCATCGCTTCTGTTCCACGAGTCATAATGCGATTACGAAGCTCTTCCATGCTAGGAGGAGCAATAAAGATGAAGCATGCATCTGGCATTACATTTTTAACTTGTAATGCACCTTGAACTTCGATTTCAAGAACAACGTCTTTTCCTTCATCTAATTTTTGTTTCACATAATCAAGCGGTGTTCCGTAATAATTTCCAACGAATTCAGCCCACTCTAATAATTGACCTTGATCAATTCTATCTAAAAATTCTTCTTTTTCAACGAAGAAATAATCCACACCATGAACTTCTCCAACGCGTGGTTTTCTTGTTGTCATTGAAATTGAATACTCTAAATTATGGTTTTCTTGTTCGAATATTGATGCGCGCACAGTTCCTTTTCCTACACCACTAGGACCTGATATGACTATTAGTACGCCTTTTTCTACTAATCTCATGCATTCACTTCTCCTTAAACTTTCATTCCACTATAATAGCATGAATTTCAACAAAATTAAATAGCTCGACACAGAATTTATCATGAATTATTTTACAGTTCATTTTAGACATTTTAGAAATATCTATACACACAATATGATTATTATGAGATTTTTCAGTTATTTTTATGTCTAACAATTTTAAAAAATGATATACTTTTGAATATAAATTCATTGTTAAAGAGGTGATTTTTAATGGCTTTTGATGGTCTTATGACGTCTAGTGTCGCTGCTTCCTTAAAGGAATCGCTACTTGCTGGGCGTATCAATAAAATTTATCAATTATCAAACCACGAAATTTTAATGCAAATTCGTGCGCAAGGAAAAAATCAGAAAGTCTTATTTTCAACACATTCATCTTATGCTCGTGTGCAAATCACAAAGCTTGATTATCAATATCCAGATGAGCCACCGATGTTTTGTATGTTTTTAAGAAAACATCTAGAAGGTGGAATTATTTATAACATCGAACAGATTAACCATGATCGTATCATCAAGTTTACGATTCGTCATATCAACGAACTCGGTGATCAAATGATTAAGTTTTTATATATTGAGATTATGGGGAAACATAGTAACTTAATTTTAACAGATGCGACGCATCGTATTTTAGATACGATTAAACATATCTCACCTCTTGTCAATCGTTATCGTTCTTTACAACCGGGTGCTACCTATATTTTACCACCTACGCAAGAAAAACAACTCCCAACAGATGTTGACTTTGAAACCTTCTCAAGCTTAATTGTTGAAGGTGAACGTTACGATAAACAACTGGTCGCTAAGTTCCAAGGCTTATCTCCACTCATTGCGCGTGAAATCATTTATCGCAGTGAATCAGATTCAATCAAAAATATCTATGACTCGTTTACAAATGTCTTGACTAAAATTCAAGAAGCACCTACTCCTCATGTCATGATAGCGTCGAAAGAATACTTCTACCTTCTTCCGCTATATCATATTGAAGGAGAACTGATTCCGTGCGTTACATTATGGGACATGTTTGACCGCTATTATTTTGGAAAAGATGAACGCGATCGTATTAAACAACAATTCCATGATATTGAACGTTTTATCCGTCAAGAATACGACAAAAACGTAAAAAAACTTGAAAAGTTAAATGAGGAATTAGTGAATTCCGAAAAAGCGGAGCAGTATAAAGTTTTAGGTGAGTTAATTTTAGCGAATATCTATCAAATTAAACGCGGTGACTCAGTTGTGCGTGTACAAAACTTCTATTCAGAGAACCTAGAAGAACTTGATATTCCATTAGAGCCGATGTTATCAGCATCTGAAAATGCTCAAAAGTACTTCCAAAAGTATACAAAAGCTAAAAATGCGGTGAATTATATTTTAGAGCAACTCGAGTTAACCGAAAAAGAGATTGCTTACTTTGAAACGCTGATGATTCAAATTGAAACAGCAACGTTAAAAGATGCCTATGAGATTAAAGAAGAACTTGAGTTAGCAGGGTATTTACGTAAACGTCAAATGAAAAAACGTAAAACGAATGGAAAACCAAACATCGAGAAATATTTATCAACGGACGGTGTCGAGATTTTCGTTGGGAAAAATAATTTACAAAATGATTACTTAACCCATAAATTCGCCCGTCGTCACGAATGGTGGTTCCACGCTAAAGATATGCCAGGTTCGCACGTCTTAGTTCGAAGCGATGCCGATGAGTTAAGCGAAGCTACGATTCGTTCAGCGGCACAGCTCGCATCTTATTTCTCAAAAGGGCGCTTATCATCAAGTGTGCCTATTGATTACACACGCGTACGCCACGTTAAAAAAGTACCTGCTGCCCATCTTGGATTCGTCACATATGAGAATCAAAAAACGATTTATATCGATCCAGATGAAAGCTTCATTATGAACTTAACGAAATTAAAATAATAAAAAGGATTCCTTGATGGAATCCTTTTTTAATGAGTTTTCTTTTTATAAACACTCGTATGTAAAAACTGTTCGTAGACGACTTCCCCATCAGCATTATAGCCATAAAGCGTCGTATCTGCCTTTAGCCCGCCATCATAGATGATCGTTTTAGGACGATAAGTAATGCCATGTAGCGCTTCGGAATTCGACCAAATTTCAACCGTTAGGCTTCCATATTGCGCATAAGTATGAATGTAGATTGGATATTCTAGCGTGTTAATGAACTTTAAATCAATCGCATTATCCGCCATCGTGGCATCTTGACCGAGTGGAACATAACTAACTGGCAAACTATGATTGCGTCGCTCAGTGGCGATAATACCTGCCTTAAGTTGAGCATTATAAAGGGTTGAAGAGACTTGGCAGATTCCCCCTCCAACTCCAGGAACAGCTCTCCCATTTAAAAAAATAGTTGCATTCACATAACCATGGGCGCCATCAACAGGGGACACCTTTTCTGCATAAGAAAACTGTTCACCCGGCATCAAAATCGTATGATTGATTTTAGATGCGGCTAGCTCAACATTTTTAGCACGAGGAATTCCTGTTGGATAATCTGTCGAATAAGAGGAAATCTTAGTGTTGATCATTTTTAACTGCTCAATATCTCGTTCACGAGGATCAGTCATCACATTTGCCTCAACCTCAATCGGATCCATAGAACTTATATCCAGTTCCTCAATTAACATATCCCTTAATTCTTCGGTCAAAATGAGTTGACCATCTTGACCTTCATTTAATTTTAAAATTCCGTAACCAGCCATTTCGAATTTCGGTTCCACTTTTTCAACATAAACCTCTTTCTCAATCATTCGCGCCCATTTTTCAACTTCATCATGATCATAAGTATAGTTGACCGTAAATTCATAACGCATCGGCTCTTTGATTTGAGAGACCTGTTCCATTAGTTCTAAATCTTTTCCAATCGCAATAATTTCATCAACTAACTGGTCGATCTCTTGATTAACCGTCGGATTAAACTGTGATAACGTTGTTTCAAAATCTTTTTCTCCAACATGAACGATGATTTTCCGTTCTTTATACTGCTTTATTTGATCATCAATCATCGCTTTAATCTCATCTCGATTTAAGTTCGACACGTCTAAATCATTAATAAAGATATTTGGTAAGGCGATGTCTTCATACGCTAACACTAACGCTTTCGCATCTTGAAATTCAAACACCTTATATGCAACGAACGATAAGATAAACACCGTATTTAAAAAAGCAATGATTAAGCGAATGATTCGTCCTTGATTCATCTCCATCTCCTATATACCTCCTTTGTTAATGATTTTAGTGTCTCTTCTTAGGTTGTCGAGTGAATGTAATATTTATTCTCACAGACGACAATTTCACCAATTTTTTGTTTTGAAGTCAGCATTTTCCCAGTTGTTAGGTACGTGTGTTGACCTTGTTTTTTCACTTCTTTCTCATATACTTCATCCCAATAAAAAATAGGTTGCCCACATAACTCAGACTGGATTCTTAATAAGTAGATTTTATTTTGAAGTATTAATCGTTGCTTTTTCGTCTCATTTAACCTTGTATATAATAACTGAAGAGGATTCTCTTGACTCATCAGCACTTGTTGTTGAATATTTTCATAGAGTCGTTGCCATTCACTCTGTTTTGGAAAATTTTCTATTGACCATTTGGTGAAGCTCTCATCATAACCATCCCGTTTCGCTAATGCGTTTGATTTCACCCTTGGAATAAATAATCCTGACGGACTCACATGATACTGACTCCGGATGTGATTAATCGATTCATCTATTTGATGCTTGTCTAATCTAAACGTCGATTGATTCGTTGAAATAAGTGTTTTTAAGACTTGTTGTCTCAAGGTTAATTGTTCGAGTTCATATAATTGTTGAGCCATCATTTGACTAATATCAGATGAAAAACATTGAAAATGAGTTAACTTTAATCGTGATAAATCAATTAAATCAATTTCAGATTCATGATTGAGTTGCCCTGAAATGAGCTTTAATGCTACGAATCGCTTTCTGAGTGTCGGTGATAACCGGCACGCTAACGTTTGTAACTTTAAATTTCCACCTTCAATTAAAAAATATTCCCGAAAAATATAACAATCTAACTTCAAGTCCGTTTGATTTTGCTTCGCAACACCTTCGACTTTTACCGTGAACGTCACATTTTGTTTGGTCGTACTAGCTCGAACTTGAATAATTGGAAAATATAGCTTATCATGTGCCGTAAAGGTCACCCGACCATCGTCTTGTTTAATGGGAAATCGAGCTTCATTTTTATAATAAAGCTGAGAGAAGGAATCGTCTAAAATCATTTGAATCAATTCAAACACCGATAATGGAATAAACGATTGCACTCTTAATGCCTGCCGTGTGTATCGGGCTTGATTAATCGCTGCTAAACTTCGACTTATTTCATTGATGGAATACCCTTGATGGATGATTGGGAAAAGCTCTGTCTCTTGAAGTAAAAAAGAGGCATCATCAATCTGACGTTGCTTGATAAGATAGTAGCCATAAGCAAGCTTAAAGTGTTGTTCAATCTCCTTTGAAACTTCATCAGCTGACGCTGGAACTTCTTGTTGTTCAAGTTTTAACGTTTCATCAAAGGTCACCACGAGTTGAGGAAGCGTCAATAACTGTTTAGGCTGATGAAGATGTAACGTTTGGGCCATGAGAAAATAGTCCTTATTAAATAGACAGATTTCCTGATGAGCGCCTTTTTTTAGTGAACTTTTCCATTGCTTGAAATGAGTTCGATATGTCTTTAAGTTTTGATAAGGATAAAAATCACCTGTCCGACTCGTCGTAGCTAACCGAGTTAAAAAATTCAAGTTATATGTTCCTATCCCTACAATATGCGTCATGACGTGTTGCTTCGCCAAATCAAGCATCCAACCATAACATCTCGATTGCTCCACGATAATGGAATGACTCGATGGATAAAGATGACCGTCTGTCACCACAATGAGCTGGATTTCTTCCTTCTCCTTTTGTTTCGTTAACATGCCAAATGTGGTTTCAAGGGCAGACGATAACACCGTCCATTCATCACCACATCGTTCTTCTAGCCGCTTGTGTAACGCTTCAGTAAGTAGCTCTTTATCTATAATAAACTCTTGATCAACAAGCCAATCGTCTTCAAATTCATTCCCAAATAGTAAAATGGAAAGTTTATGGGATACATTTAATTGATGAATGGTTTCATGAACAATCTGCTTGAGGTCTTCTAAATAAGGAAGCATACTTGCTGAGCCGTCAATTAATAAAACTGTATGCAATAAATTATTTCTTGTTTGATCGTTTCCAATCTTATAAAAATAGCATGTCCTAGTTAGTTGTGGTGTTAAACGTAGTTGCTTTCTTCCTAAACTTTGAACACTTATTTGAACTTCTTTATTCAAAGCAACCGCCCCCTCATATGTAGTCACTGCTACCCAATATATGAGCGGGGCTGTGGCATTATTCTAGCAAACTTCAAAAATAGAAATTGGTCACTTTTTGTAAATCAACGACGCATTCATCATATTTGGATGATTCTTTTTTCATTAAATCTGATGGTAGTCTCTATGGTTGTCAGTTTCTGTACTTTTGCTTCTAACCCTTAACAGAAAACCATTTGACAGTTATAATAGTGAATACAATCATTATATAGGGGGCTTCGTCATGAATTTTATCGCCATCGACTTTGAAACAGCAAATGAAAAACGTGCGAGTGCTTGTTCACTCGGGATGACGATTGTCAAAAATGGACAAGTCGTTGATGAATTATATTATTTAATCAAACCTAAGGAGTTAAGATTTAGTCCGATGAATACATGGATTCACGGATTAAGAGCTCATGATGTGAAAAATGCAAAAGAATTTGATGCTCTTTGGCCTGAACTTGAACCTTACTTTAGAAATAACTTTGTCATTGCTCACAATGCATCCTTTGATATCAGTGTTTTACGTGCGACCTTAGACGCCTATAGCCTTCCTTATCCATCATTTGACTATGGCTGTACGATGCTCTTAGCAAAAAACTTCTTTCCTATGCTTGAAAATGCCAAACTAAATACTGTTAATCATTACTTAGGACTTGAATTTAATCACCATCATGCGGGCGCCGATGCGTTTGCCTGCGCAAATATTTTATTAAAAGTTAAAGATGAGCTTAATTCCTTAACGATTCACGACGTGTTTGATCAAGTTGGAATTAAACCCGGAAAAGTGTATGATAAAGGTTATCAAGCACCCAAAAAAGGGCATTCGACCTTAACTTCTAACCGTCAATTCCAACGAACTACCTCACCGTTGTTTAATAGTCAAACAGACTTTTTCAAGCACAAAACAGTCGTCTTTACTGGTCCTCTTCAATCACTCTCACGCACAGAAGCGATTGCTTTAATCGGCCAATTAGGTGGAACGGTAGGCAGCTCAGTTACGAAAAAGACAAACATTATTGTGACAGGGATTAAAAACATTTATGAACTCTCTGCTGATGAAATGAGCACAAAACTAAAAAAAGCCATTCAACTAGTGTATCATGGTCAAGAAATCCTCTTTTTAAATGAAGACGAGTTTTTAAAAATTTTAACCTCATCATAAAAGGCATCCTCACTAATCGAGGATGCCTTTTGCTTTAAAAATATTGAATATGAACAACTTTTCCAACTTTAATTAAAATTTCTTCTAGCTCCTCAATAACTCGTAATTTAATGCTCAATTCTTTAGGAAAATCAGGATTTTGATGAGCCGCATTAATAGCCCTACCAATCAGTAATTGAATATGCGTACATTCCTCATACAATAACTTCGCTAAACGTGCTGCTCCATGTCCTTCTTCAAGTTTTTCAAATCTCGAATTCATTTGCACATCTTTTAAAATCTCGACGGCTCCTTTAATCGTCAATACGCCTTCTGTGACTAAATCAATCCCACGAATGGAAGCAATCGGTGGAAAACGTGGATCAATATAATCAAAACTCGTCTGTATCTCTTCACCAATTTCTCGTGCCACAATATTAGCCGCTGTTCCTCCACAAATAATTTTCTTCCCGCTACTTTTCATGAGTGTTTTGACAACCTGTTGATCTTCTAATTTCACCTGTGGCGGTCCAGCAAATAAGGTTGCCCATTTGGGTTTCATAACTTTTAAAGTCGCCACCGTTGTGTCATCCCCCGGTTGACCGACATATAAATCAGAACACACGTCAAGCAATAAATTCGTGATTTCACGAGCTGTCTTTTCTTCATCAATGACTGACTGTAAAAAACAAGACACTTCTGGCCAACTCCATCCTAAATTTAAAATCGTCCCAACGCCTGCATGAATCACACCATCACTTGTTAACACCAGTGTATCGCCTTCTTGTAAAACAAATTGACTTTCTTTAATTGTTCGCCCATTAATACAACGCTCTGTACTTTCTAAAGGTTTTACCCCTCCATCTCGAATAAAAAACACACTAGGATTATCGATCTCTACCACATAGACATTATCAGAGACGTCAATTTTAACGATGGTTAAGGTGGAATAGGCAAGCTTTCTCACTTGACAAACCGGGAGGGTATGAACCATTGTATCAACCACCTCATCAATCGAAAGTCCCGCTTTAAGCATTGTGATTGCAATTTTTGAACTCAACGTTGCTAGAATATTTGCTTTAACTCCACTTCCTAGTCCATCCGATAAAACTGCAATCACACAATCAGTCGTTCGAAAAAATTCAACTTTATCTCCACAAAGTTCTTCTCCTACCTTATTTAAACTACGACAAGCAAAATCGACAAAGTAATTCATCACTTATACCTCATTTTCTTGGATTAATTCTTTTAGTCGGGTTAAGGTTACTTTCGTCTCAGCTGTTGTCTCCCCTAGTAAGCTAGCGATTTCTTGTGCCACAATCATCTGTTTATTAATGACTTGTTGAGCCATATCAATCGCATTAATTTTTAACCGCTGTAAATGTTCTTCATGACGAATTTCTTCAGTTAAATCATGTAAAATACAAAGCATTACCTCTTGGTGCTCGATTCGAATAATACTCTCAATTACGGTTGTTTGATTATTATTAAGTGTCAAACGTAACCCTACTAAATCTTGTTTCGACTCCATCACTTCTAAAAAAGGCTCCTCCTCTAAAAAGACGGAAATGGGCAGCTCAATCGCTTGATCTTTCGTAATATCAAAAAAACGTTGTGCGGCCGGGTTCATATCAACAATCGTTAAGTCATGATTGACTACTAAAATAATGCTTGGCGTCACATCAAAAATAACATGTGAGTATGTCTCTGCCTTATGCTTCATATAAGGTAAGCACATTGATGGTTCAGCCATATGATTATAAACAGCAATCGCCTTCTGCCGACATGTTTTATACCCGCACGAACCACAATTCAGCTCATCAGCAGATGAATATTTGCCTATATGATTTAAAATCTGTTCAATTTCTTTTTCACTTGGCTGAAGGATGGGGGCATATTTATTTTTAAATATTCGACCTACGTTAACGTGAAGCGGGTAGGTTTGTGAAGCAGGAATTTGATTTGGATCATTAAGTTCCCGATATTTTTTAATTCTCATTTTACGTTTGAAAATATTAACTTCCTTATCACCAATCGCAGGTCCTCCGATACAACTATGGTGGCAAGCACTCATCTCAAAAAAACAATTTTCAAATTCTCTACGCTCAATTCCTTCTAAGACTTTAATACAATCTTCAATTCCATCTACCGGAACAATCTCAATGTTTTTCTTTTGTTTAGTGAAACAACTACTCATCCCCCCAACTATCGGATACGTTCGTTGACTTTGTTCCGTGGCATCTAAGTTCATCGATTGAACTTGATCAAGATCGAGATGTTCTTCAGAAATCCACTGAATGAGCTCCTCGATTGTAAGGACCGCATCAATAAACTCATCTTCTTCTCCTTCAATCTTTTTTGCTAGACATGGACCAATAAAAACCACCTTCGTTTCATGACCATATTTTTGTTTTAATAATCTAGCATGCACCATTAATGGAGTTAAAACAGGAATAAGTAATGGAATGAGCTTAGGAAAATGTTTTTCAATCAATAAGTTAACTGAAGCGCAGCAACTTGTAATACAACAAGTCTCTTCCATTTCCTCTTGAATCTTTTGATAAGCATTGGTGACCGCTAAGGCACCGACAGCTGTTTCCTCAACATAAAAACAACCTAACTTCTTTAATGCACCACAAATCTTTTGGGCTGAAACATCAAATACACCAAAACAAGTCGGTGCTAAAGAAATAGCGACCTTTTCCCCCTTATTTAAATAAGACTTAACTTTCTCAAGTTCCGTTTCAACCTTTTTTACATTTTTAGGACAAGCCTTTAAACATAATCCACATGCAATACAACGATCTTCCATAATGATAGCTTGCTCATCTTTTATTTTAATTGATTGAACAGGACATGCTCTCACACAGGCATAACAGTTCTTACAATTAGTTGACTCAAAATTAATCACACTCATCTTACTCTTCCTCCATTACAAGAGGAAGAATAACAGACTTAAAAATATGTTGAACTTGATCCGGTGATACACCTATCACTTCCCCTGTTGGTAACACCAATGAAACAGCCTCTGTACAATGACCTAAACAAAACGCAGCTCTTAGTTCAATACATGTTTCTAAACCCGCGTATTTAATAAGTTGTTGTAACAGTTGAATCACCTCATATGATCCTTTTAAATGACAGGAACTCCCGACACAGATTTTTATAGATTTCATCTTATGACGTCCTCCTTATTTGTGTATAACTACCTCTTTAAAAATATATGACTATCTCTTCAACAATCATGCTCATTCATTACATTTTTTATTGAAAAAGCTAGCTTTGGTTACCTCTCGCAAACCTCGCTAGCTTTTTTATTTTTCTGACAAATCCACCTTATTTCCGAACATTTCGACAATCCTTTTAAACTATTTCCCGACAACTTTTTCTACCCTCTAATTATCGACAAACAATTTCCCGACATGTTTTTTATGGGATCTAAAACACCACCTATTTCCCGACATTTTTTTAGTTAAATTAGAAATAAAAAAAGTGCAAATCTGCACTTTAAACTGGGGATAAATCAATCTATAATTGATATTTTTCTTGATCACTTAATTCCCTATTTTCTTGAATGGCTTGTTGTCTATCCTCATCTGATGATGAATCATCGGTAGAGGAATCTTCATTTAATTCAGAATCCGTTGAACCAGACTGACTAGCATTACTTTTATCGGGCAACACTTCTTGATCTGATTCATCAAGGTGATTATTCGATTCCTCTTCATCTGTATCATCTGCCTCATTAGAGTCCTCTAAAGAAGGGTCTGAATCTGAAGGCTGTTGCTCTATTGTCCCTTCTTCTGGAGTCTGAACCTCATCTGATACAGCATCTAATAAACCATAGTTTAAAATATAGTCTTCTAACGTCCAATTGTTTTCAAAAATTTCAGTTGCTACTTCAACTCCAACATAACGAAGATGATACGGTTCATAGAAATAACCAACTTCTGATTCACGATTTTCCGGATAACGAATAATAAACCCATACTCATGTGCATGTGCTAATACCCATTTCCCTTCCTCAGTATCAGCAAACTCTAGTGATAGCTCGTTATTAATCGATGGAGTCGTAATATCAATAGCTAGTCCAGTTTGATGTTCACTATGTCCTGGTCGACTATTGAATTTATCAGCATACTCAAGTCCCATTTCATAGACGTCTTGATTGTATAAATTCTTCTGCACACTATACGAAATATAACCTGTTCTTAGTGTTAATTCATATCCTGCTTCTTGAGCTTTAGAAAATAATAATTCCGTCGCATCAGCAGCGTCACGACGTAAATAATTCGTATTCACTTGAGAATACGGTGTGACTGGCACCTCCACAGGAACAAAATCTGTTGGTGCATAAAATTCATCTAAACGATAATTTTGATTCACTAAAACAAGTAAGCTGTTCGTATTTGGTGTTTCAACGATGTCTTGATAAAATTTAGATTTTACGTTCGGATACTTAGCATATTGCAATGCATAAGTCACCGAATAATTTTCATCTTGACTTAACACTTCATCATAGATGGCAAAACATGAAGAATCAAAGCTACTTGCCGCCATCAACTCAAAAGCTTGATCTGGATTTAAAGTCGTTTCCATTAATGATTTCAAATCAGATAAGCCAAATTGATAAAACAACGCCTCAACTTCTTGTGATTCATACCCTTTAGATTTTAAATTGGGTAGCACAACCGTTTGATATTCATCAATAGCTGAGATAACTTCATCAAGTTTTAAATATGGATTTTGCTTTTCATAATTAACATAACTAAACAAAGTCATCAAATCACTTTCTGTTTCTTTAGCATAGTTTAATAGACGATTTAACGCTACGATATCAACTGATTCCACATACGTATTAAAATCAGGATCAGAGAACCAGGTCTTTATGGTCTCCTCTTCATATCCTTGCTGAAGCAAAGTGGGAAAAAAGACATGATCTAAAAATGTCGCTAAATAAACCACTTCACTCGATTCAAGAGTTGGATAATACTCGGCTAACTGCACATAAGCGTTATAACAATCATAATTAAATCCTTTAATCGTTAGATAATCTGAAATATCTTCGCTATTTCGATCATCCTCGATTAAATCTTGAACAAGGTCAGGTTGTTCATTTATTAGGCTCTCAATCAGTGTTCGATCATAACCAAGTCGTCTTAACACCATTTCATCACTCATCATATAGGAGTAAAATAATAGACCTGACCCAAGCAAAGTGACAATACCAATAGGAACTAATACTTTTTGCATCTAACAAGCACCCCTTTCCACATCATGTTTAGTATGTACCATCTTTTTTAAAATAAACCTAAAATTTAACAATCAAAATAGATAAATTAAATATCAAATTTGGGGATTTTAAATAGACATCTGTCTGAAATAGGCATAAATTAGTAGTGTATCTAGGAGGTGAGGATATGAGTTGTGAATGTAGTACTCCATCAACAAACAATAACTCAAATGCAAATAGATCAGCAAATTGTGTAGCTGACACAGTCAGATTCATTAATCGATTACAACAAGCGGTTGTTCCAACTGAAATTGGTTGCTCTCGTTGTAATACGCCTGTATTAGGCGAAACTTCTAAGGCTAATACACGGCCATTTATTTTATATCTTCCAAATGGTGAACCCTTTAGACTAGCCGTATTAACAGATAGTCCAAATGAACCAATTCCAGTCTTTCGGGTCGAAGATGTTAATGGAAATTGTGCTACCTTAAGAGCTTTAACAACAAGAAGAACTTGTTGTATGAATGACCGTGATATGCTTAATGAATTTAATTCAAATAATCCAGAGTCAGAATTCATTCCGACACGTTCTTGTGTCACTGTCAACTTAAATGATTTTATTGCTATTCAGTGTTTAGATGATGTATTCTTAAAATTAGAGATTTGTGATTGTATTTAAAAAAAAGAGGATTAATCCTCTTTTTTTAATATTTAGGGAAACTCACTATACGCCCTATTGCAGCTAGCATAAACTATAAAGTGTAAGGGGGTGAACCGTGTGAGTTGTAGTTATTATCATACTATTCATTGTGAAACTAGTCCTTCTTGTGTTGAGAAAAATTGTATAGCAGACACATTAAAATTAATTGATCGATTACAACGTCAATGCGAATCTAAAGAAAAAGAAAGTCTTTGTATACGCTGTGATAAGCCTTTTCTAGGACATCGTTCAACAGCTAATACTCGACCAATTATTCTATATTTAAAAAATGGTCATCCATTTGAAATTATCTATTGTGAAGAAAATACTTCTGCTTCTCATCTTATTTTTCGAGTTGAAGAAGTCAAAGGGAATTGTGCAGTTTTAAGATTATTAATTCCAATTTGTCCATATCATAATGAGGAAATAAACTTATATCCACCTTCTACATCTAAACTCTATAAAGTTACCCAAACATGCGTAACGATTAATTTAGATGATATCAGTGCTATTCAATGTCTTGATGACGTTCATTTAAACTTAAAAGGGTGTCAATATTAGTTTAATAAGTGAAAGAAGCCAACTAACTGGCTTCTTTTTATAAATGTAAAATTCTAATTCCTTCAATGTCTGCCAATGAAATAGTTTCAACGTCGTCCATCAAATTATCAATGGTGATGTGCCAATCATCTACAATTTCAATCATTCCCGATTTTAAACTTCCATCTTTTTTTACAATTTGAACAATTGGAGCTTTCATCATTGAAGGTCGATTGGTTAAATCTTGAATAAACATTAAAATCTCTTGTTGTTTTTCATCTAACTGCAATCCAGAACCATTTTGTTCAGCACCTTCGCTATTCATAACATGAACAACATCCTGATTACTTTCATTGACATCATTTATCATCACCTCATTATCCTCTGCTTCATGAATAACACTTTCTTCTGTAATCGAATGGCTATCTTCTTCAGCTAGAGTGTTTTCTTCAGATAAGTCGCTCATCTTTTCTTCTGCCAGAACACCTTCTTCATAGAAGGGGCTAATTTCTTCTTCAACCAAAGTATCTTGTTCATCTGAAGCATTTATCTCTTTTTCATTAAAGAATGATGTTTGTGGATGCTCTCCATAATCGACTAAAATATTAACAGTTTCATACGGACAACTCTCTTCTTCATAAGAAGCAATCGCTTCTGACTCATCAACTAATGGAGATGTTGGCACTATACTTGGTCGCTCTTCAACAACTTCACGGATGGTCACATTGGATGGAATTAATGATTTAAAATTACTTTCACTCATCTGATCAAAATTATGAACGTAATTATCCGCTACAATATCTTTTGGCTTTGGCGTTGGTGTTTTAAAAAAGCTTTGTTCGTTCACAAAACATCCTTTATACGTTGTATCAACAAATAAAAGTGGCTCTTTTTCAAATGATTTTGCCATTAAACTAACCTCCCTTACCTTCGTCATACTATAATCTATGCAATCACCCGTCAGAAGTCACTACCAGCTCTTTTTAATTCTAGAGTAGACTTAAAGTAATGAATTTGATTTTATCAAAACATTTCCCTTCAATTACTTATCAATTCCACGATTATCTGATAGAATAAAATTATCCTTATGTGATAGGTGATAAACTTGAGAACTATTTTAAATAAATTTCGGATTTTATTATATAATCCCATTATCGTGTACTTGATTTTAATTATCGGAATTGGAATTGTAGCTATCCAATCTGCCATTCCACTTGCTAAAATCAACTATCCTAACCTTCCGGCTAACTATGCGACGAAGCAATTAATGTTCGTGAGTCTAGGTGCATTTGTCGCTATTTTAGTTGTCATCATTGGTGTGGATCGAATTCGCGCCCTTCGTTGGTGGATTTATGGTTTTTGGATGATTCCTTTATTAGGTTTATTCATTTATAAAAAATTTCATATCCCCATTCCATTGGTAAAAGAAGCAACAAACGGCGCTGTTTCTTGGTATAATTTACCAGGTATTGGAACCATCCAACCCTCTGAATTTATGAAAATTGGAATTGTGCTCGTTGTCGCTGATATTATTCAAACGCATAATGAGCGATATCCACATCTGACACGAACATTTAAAACAGATTTACATTTGTTAGTTAAAATTATGGCGGCTGTCTTACCACCAGCTCTCCTTATCTTTAAACAACCCGATTCAGGAATTACGATGATTATTTTATTCTTCGTCGCGCTGATGATTTTTGCATCTGGTATTCAATGGCGTTATATTTTAAGTGTTGGTGGCTTTGTAGCGGTTATCGTTACTTTATTTATTTTATTAGTAGGCGTCTTTCCTGAGTTTCTAACGGAAACATTAAAGATTGACCTTTATAAATTAAGTCGTTTCTCTGGTTGGTTTGACCCCTTTGGAACGATGGGAAATGAAGGAATGCAACTTGCTAAAGGGTTATTAGCCATTGGTTCTGGAAATTTAATTGGGAATGGATTCCAAAGTTCGTTAGTCTACTTCCCAGAAGCTCATACCGATTTTATCTTTGCGGTCATCGGGATGGACTTTGGACTCATTGGAACGTTAATTACCGTTATTTTATGCGGTTTATTTGATTATGAAATTTTAAATACCGCCACATTAAACCGTGGACATTATAACAGTTATGTTTGTATTGGAATTTTTGGTATGTTATTTTTCCAACAAATCGAAAATATTGGAATGACGATTGGTCTTCTTCCGATCACAGGGGTAACATTACCATTTGTTAGTTATGGGGGGAGTTCTTCACTCTCTTACATGATTTTATTCGGTCTCGTCTTAGCTTCTTATATTGAAGGCATTAAGATTAAACATAACGAAGTCGATTATCATGAGCGTACGCTCTATTTAAAAACAAAAGCCTATATTAAAGACAATGTAAAATTTGATGATTAAAAAAGCTGAACCCTTTTGGGATTCAGCTTTTTTCGGTTCTATAATATTTGGTGTGGGTGACTCCCACACCTCTTTTATTTGAAGTAAAAAATAAGTGACAGATTGTAATATTAAGTGAGATACATAACAAAGCCCATAAATAGGATCTTTGGTATAGAATGAAGTTACCACACCCAATTCTTAACAAAGAGATCTATTTATGAGTTATAACTATCTTAATACCTTTGAGCATACACGTATAGAAATTCTTTCGAAAAATCAACTAACACTATCAATTCATCTCGATTCCTGTATCCCTTATCATGATTCGGTGCGACTACTTAGACTATTACTGGAGGAGCTTGATGCCACATTATTACATCAGGCATATTCTCCTTACGGGAGAAAGTCTGTTGTTCCACCCACTATTCTTTTTAAACTCATCATTTATAAGTTTATGAATCAGATTTATTCTTTTAGTAGATTTGAAAAAGCTTATCGAACTCACCTTCTCTTCATTTGGTTATTCGATGCCTATCCTGCTCTTGATCATAACACACTGCATGGCTTCAAAAATCAACGGTTAGCTAATATTGTCATGAGAACTTATTTTATCAACCAATTTTAAATCTACATGAGCGAGGTGAAATT
>OOCW01000106.1_pt1 | contig 94703 bp, 88 predicted proteins | sample 1671201 | NCBI WGS metagenome assembly OOCW01 (sample SAMN06348132, study PRJEB24527) | human gut metagenome | biome: human gut; feature: ankylosing spondylitis patient; material: feces | host: Homo sapiens | place: China | collected 2015-10
CGCATCGATTTAAACAATTTGAAGAACATCAAGAATCAATGAAATTACAGATTGATTGCTGGTTTAAAAAGGAGAATTAATTTGATTAGAAAAATGAAAGTTGAAGACATTGAGTCTGTTATGAGCATATGGTTTTCTAGTACGGTGGTGGCACATCCATTCATTCCGCTAGACTATTGGGAAAAAAATTATAATATCGTTAAAGATATTTATTTACCAAATGCTAAAACCTCTGTTTTTGAAGAAGATGGAATGATTAAAGGATTCATCAGTATTATTGATGATTCTTTTATCGGTGCCTTATTTGTGGACAATACCTATCAAGGTCAAGGAATTGGTCAGGCGTTAATAAATACTGCCATAAATCAGTATAAATTGTTAAGTTTAGCAGTTTATAAAGATAATGTGAACTCCATTCGCTTCTATGAAAAGCAAGGATTTAAAATTATGTGTGAACAGTTGAATGAAGATTCAGGATATATAGAATATATCATGAAAAAAGGGACTATCTCATAATGAGATGGTCCCTTTTTCTTCGATTTTTAAATTCTTATAGTAGTACTGTTTATCTTCATCTGTGATTGCGCGAATGACACGACATGGGTTTCCAACTGCGATTGAATTAGCTGGAATATCTTTTGTAACAACACTTCCTGAACCAATGACACAGTTATCCCCAATTTTAACACCTGGATTAACAACTGTATTCCCACCAATCCAAACATTATTTCCGATCGTAATTGGTAAAGCATATTCATATTCTTGATTACGAGGCTCATGATGAATCGGGTGACCAGCTGTAAATAAGCTAACATTCGGAGCAATAAATACGTTATCCCCAATTTTAACTTTGGCACAATCCAGAATCGTTAAATTATAGTTCGAGTAAAAGTTATTTCCGATTTCAATGTTATATCCATAATCACAGCGAAATGGCGGTTCAAAGTAGAAATTTTCCTTTGTTTGACCTAATAGCTCGCGTAACAAGTTATGACGCTCTTCAACGAGCATTGGATCCATATTATTAAATTTGAACAAGACTTGCTTTGCATATTGGCGCTCTTTTACTAATTGCTCTTCACCTGCTAAGTATGCTTTTCCAGCTAACATTTTATCTTTTTCAGTCATCTGTCTTCCCCTCCAATGGTAGTGCCTAACTACATGAATTTCATCATAACATATCCCTATATATGCAACAATAGTTGCTGTAAAATCAGTAACGCGATACAGAAAAAGGCACCCTAATAGGGGTACCTTTAATTAATCCATATAATTATTTGTTTCAGTTGGTAAACCTTTATATCGTAAACGTGCTTCAATAATATCTTTAATAATTGAATAAATGACTGCAAACATTGGAACTCCAATGATCATTCCTACTAATCCAAACAGTTTTCCTGCAACTAAAATTGCAAATAGAATCCAGAAGGCTGAAATTCCAATTGAATCTCCTAAGATTTTGGGTCCAATAATATTTCCATCGACTTGTTGAATAACAAGAACAATGACTAAGAACCACAATGCTTGGATTGGAGATACGAATAAAATGATAATGGCTGATGGGATTGCACCAATAAATGGTCCGAAAAATGGGATAATATTTGTAATACCAATAATCACTGAGATTAATAAGACATACGGCATCTTAAAAATAGCCAAGATGATAAAGGTTAAAATCCCAATAATCAATGAATCGACGATTTTTCCACCGATGAACTTACCAAATGTTAAGTTGGTACGATTCGCCAAGTCTAGAATAATTGTTGTATGCTTTTCATTAAATAATGATGTCACAACTTTTTTTCCTAGTCCAAAGAATTTTTCCTTATCCATTAATAAGTAAATAGAAATGATAATACCTAAGACAATATTCCAAATACTTGAGGCAATAGACATCACGGCATTTCCGACAATCGGTAAAACGTTTGTTAACAACTGAATTACCCAGTTTGTAATCTCTGCGAATTTTTCACTAATGAGTGTCATATATTCTTGATTAATATTCATTTCTTGCAACTGCGTATCAACAATAATAGTTAGCTCTTTAACATATCGTGGAATATCGTTAATTAATCCACGGACACTTTCAATTAATTGTGGAAGAACAAATTGCATGAAGACATATAATATAATTCCTGCGGTAATGTAAGAGAGTAAAATCCCTAGACCTCTTATCGATGACTTTTTAATTTTATTTAGCCCTTTCATTTTAAATACTTTATTTTCATAAAACTTAAGAATAAAGTTTAATAAATACGCAATAATGAATCCGATAATGAAGGGTTGAAAAATCCCCATAATTTCATTTAACTTGCCTGCAAAGCTTTCAAGCTTTGAGATAATATTATAAAAAATAATACTTAAACTCACCACAATAAACGCATATACTGCAATCGTGTTATATTTCTTATTCCAGTTGAATTTCATATGTCCTCCTTATGACTTTTTAATTAGTCTTCCTAATCCGCTATCTAATTATAATTATATATCATAAATCAGGTAAAACTTATACCTCTGTTCCTATATTTCTACTATTTTTCTATATATGTAAAAAACCACCCGAAGGTGGTTTTTATTATTTCAATTTAATAGCTCCAGATAATACATCATATCCTGTATAAGCTAAAGCAACTGCAGCTGTTATTAAACGATCATGAGCGAAGTCTGTTACCGTTGCATCAACCATTTGTTGAGAATGTCCTGTAATTTCACAATCAGCAATTCCGATATACGGATGGATGGTTGGACATACATTACTAATGTTTCCAATGTCTACTGATCCTGTTCCTTTACGATGTTTATGAATTTCTGTAATTCCCAATGAACGGATATTTTCATTGAATGCTTCTGAAAGCACGGCATTCGTTTTTAAATCATCATATGATAATTCATAGTTACTAACTTCTAAAGTCGCACCTGTCATTAAGGCTGCACCTTCTGCAATGGCTAAAACTTTCTCTTTAACAACTGCTAAATACTCTTTAGTTGCTGCACGAATATAAAATTGCGCCGTTGCGTGTTCTGGAACGATGTTGGCAGCAACTCCACCATTTGTAATGATTCCGTGCATTCTAACATCAGGTGTAACATGTTGACGTAAAGCGTCAATTCCGTTAAATAATTGAATGACTGCGTTTAATGCATTAACTCCATTTTCTGGAGCAGCGGCTGCATGAGCAGGACGCCCAGTGTAATCGAACTGTAAGGCTTCAATGGCTAAAGATGTTCCACTTTCTGTCGTGAATCCCGAAGGGTGCACCATCATAACAGCATCCATCTCGTTAAACAGTCCAGCCTCTGTCATAGTTACTTTTGCTCCATTTGTTTCTTCAGCAGGAGTTCCAAACACATAGACTTTTCCACCGATTTCATCGATAACTTTACTTAAGGCAACTCCAGCCCCAGCACTGATCACACCAATCATGTTATGACCGCATCCATGTCCTAGTTCAGGTAAGGCATCGTATTCACAAAGGTATGCCACTGATAAACCAGGTTTCCCACTATCGTATACAGCTTCAAATGCAGTGTCTAGCCCTGCCACTGGACATTTAATTTCAAAATCATGTTCTTTTAAAAAGGTTGTTAATTTTTCGACTGCTTTGTATTCTTGATTCCCTAATTCAGGATTATCATGAATAAAGCGATTCATTTCTACTAAACGTTCTTTTAATGATTCCCCGATTGATAATAATTCTTTTTTCATTATACTGTCTCCTTATGACCATCCCATTAAGATGGCAATTGTAATAAAGATAATTGCTAATCCACCAAAAATTAATTGAACTGGCCAAACCCATTTAATCCATTTTGCCCAAGGAATTCCCGCTACACCTAAACAAGCCATTAAAACAGCACTTGTTGGGAAAATAGCATTTGAGAATCCATCACCAAATTGGAAAATTAAAATTGAAGTTTGTGGTGTAATACCAACTAGTTCACCAAGTGGTGCCATGATTGGCATCGTTAAAGCAGCTTGTCCTGAGCCTGATGAGATAAAGAAGTTGATAAACATTTGCACAAAGAACATCACATATCCAGCGACTAACGATGGTAATTGTCCAATGAAGCTTGATAAGTTATAAAGAATCGTATCAATAATTTGTCCGTCTTGAGCAATGATAACAATTGCACGTGCAAATCCAACCACTACTGCTGCACTAATCATATCTTTTGCTCCGTGAACGAATGAATTGGCCATATCATCTAAACTTAAACGCCCAATGAATCCACAGATAATTCCCGTTGCAAAGAAGATAGCCGCAATTTCTGGAATTCCAAATCCAAATTGTAAAACACCTACAACGATAGCAGCTAAACATACTAAGATAGATGCTAAAATAACTTTATGTTTGAATGTGAATGGTAAATGTTCAGATTCTGCGTCTTCTAACTCCTGACGACGTACCTGATCAATTTCGTAAACTGGACTTAATTGTGGATTACGTTTAATACGGCGTCCATACCACATTAAATATAAAATTGAAGCCACTGTTGTAACGGCCCAGATGATTGTGCGGAATCCAACCCCTGTTCCTGCTGGCACCTGTGCGATACTTTGAGCAATTCCTACCGAGAATGGATTTAACATCGCTGTTGCGAATCCAACAATACATCCCATATAAGAAATCGCCATCGCCATAATACTATCGTATCCTAAGGCTAAACATAAAGGAATAAGCATCGCAATAAATGGAATAGCTTCTTCCGTCATTCCGAAGATGGCCCCACCTAATGAGAATAATCCCATAATAACCGGAATCATTAACATTTCTTTTCCTTTAAATGATTTAACGGCATTTGTAATTCCAGCATCAATAGCACGTGTTTTTGTAATAATCGCAATTGATCCACTAACTACAAATAAGAAAGCAATAATTTCTGCCGCTCCTACAATTCCATGAATTGGGGCTTGTAATACACTAAATAATCCTTGTGGGGTTTGATCAACATAAGCGAATGAACCATCAACAACGACTGTTTTCCCTGCATCATTGACAATACGCTCATATGTTCCTGCGGGTAAAATCCATGTTGCTAATGCTACGATAACTAAAATAAATGTAACAATAACTAAAGTATGAGGGACTTTAAATTCTTTTGTCTCCTCTTTACCATCAACTCTTGGTTTTCTTAAACTAAGCATATTTTTTTCTCCCTCTTATTTTAAATTTTAAATAGTGTTTAGTTGAAAGAGGCAAATAAAAAAAGTCTTGAGCCATTCACTCAAGACCTTCAGAAAAGAACAATAGATCATCCTTATTTCCGATTCTCAAATGATAGCTCTCCACGATTATTGGGACGACTCTAATCAAAACATTCAAAAAGTCCTGAGGCCATTCTCAAGACTTTTATCATATAACCGTACTAAGTTAGGATGATTTAAATCCGGAATGATAGCCCTCCACAATAATAAATTGTGACAATGTCAAATATCTTCTACTTAACACCAGCTCTATAACCTTAAAGTATCAGTTATAGGCTTCGGCGAGAATCCCTTTCCTATCGCGTCAACATCTTCACTCTTCGATAGTACTCTTAATTACCGCACCTCTATCTAAAACCTATTTAATTTACAATGTCATCTTATCTTATTTTATACTCAAAAACAACATTTTTTTATTAAATATTATAAGAAACACTTATTTTTTATTATTAAAACATTAAAATTTTATATAAATTAGTTATAAATACCATATAATGTCGAAATTAGCATTTTATTGTTTGATGCTTGTTTTATCATTCTCTATTTTATAATCATATAGTTTAAAAGAAGACTATTTCGTTTATTTTTTAAATATTAATGTGTATTCATGATGATTTAAGGCTTTATTTTTTTGAATATTTTTAATGAAACATAAAAAGCTGTTGCTACCCCTAACAACATCTTTCTACGTACCCTTGTAATGATGAACGACACTAACCTTAATTAGAGTGCATAACACTCTCCCTAATTAATGATAGATATAGAAACTTATTTTATATCGATTTTATTTGTAAGACATTTCAAATATGATGTGATTCTTCCAAGATTTCATCTAAATTGACTAAGTCAATTGGATAATCTTCTAAACTAATTTTATTATTAGTTGAGTTATTCGGAGTATCATTTACTTTCGTATCCGGAATGTACTTATTCTTTTGATCGATACAAAATGATAATCGTAATAAATAAATCATCCGATGCATTTGATAATCGTTAAATTTATTCACTACTACGTCCTCCTGTTTCCATAACTATTATAAGTAGTTATTTATTGTATAATAAAGAAAAAAAAGGTCACAGATTTATTAAAAAATCTGTGACCTTTTACGTAATAGCATCAAGTAAAATACGGTATTCATTTAAATCTTTCTGTTGACCAAGAACATCATTCATAATCCTTTTATATAATCGATTTTGAAATTTCGTATAAATAAACTCATCTAATATCTCTTTATCAACTAATTTTTGAATATCCTCTAACAAAATCAACATGGACTCAAAGTCTTGAGTTTCCCAATATAAATCTAATCCCCACTCTAAAGTCGCCTCTTGTTGTTCAAGAGAACCTTTATGAAAAATAATATCTTTAACCTCGACTAATAAACTATGAGCTTTTTCATAATTGCCTATTCTAAAATAAACTTCGCCCATCAAACATTTGGTAATCGAGCGTTGCTTAACTGTTTCACGGAGAGGGAGTGCTATCTTCAAACAATCAAGTGCTTGTTGATATAGTCCTGAGTCTTTAAAGCTACAGCCTAAATTATGATAAGCATAACCCAAATAATCTTCATAAAAAGGATTATTAATCAATTCGAGTAATAACTCTCTTCCTAACTCATCTCTACCTTGTCTTTTTAAAATAGTCGATTTAATTAAATAAGCTGCCGCTTTAGGCTGTAGATATTCACTTTGTTCTAATACCGGAGTAATCCACTCTAAACTTTTTTCATACTTGCCTTCATTTAAATAACAAAGAGAAATATAATATCGAATGCGATTAATATTTTGCCCCCTATCCCCCTCCTGACAATTAATAGACAGTTGTAAGATAGAAATAGCTTCTTGATATTGCCCTAATGTAATATAATTAGTTCCTACTACCTCATATAAAGAAGCAGGATTTTTAGCAACCTGGATACAGTATCCAATTGCCTTTAATAAATGAGCATTGGCTACTAATAACTCATCATTTTTAACATAGTGTAATCCAAGTAATGTTTCTATTTTAATTTTATATTCAATTAACTCAAAATCTGATGCAATCTTATTAAAAGTTTCATATTGATTTAAGGCATCTTGAAGATTACAATGCTGCTCTAGCCATTCTCTTGCTTGTTCAACAGGTGATTTTATAAACTCAGTATAGGAATAGTCTTGCTGATAGTGACAATTACTTAATTCACAAATTGCATCATAAACATTTCTTAGCATATTTTCATTTAAGGAGCGCTTCTCTGTCTCAATCATACTAATATAATTACGTGAGAATCCATAAGATTCAAATGCAATTTGCTTCAACCCGTACTTATCTCTTGCCTGACGAATCTTTTCTCCTATTGTTAAAAACATTTTATCACACCTAAACTATAATGATACTCTTATTAGATTAAAAACTAATCCAATCCATAATTATAACTTTTTTCCATTTATTTTACCACTCATTTAAATGTTAATACTTTTCGAGTATTCAATAAATTTTAAATCCATCTGTCTAACAAAGCTGTTATATTCTTGAATAATTGTACTATGAATTGATATCAGCTGACATATTTTCTTTTACTATATACATACAGAAATATTTTGTATAGCAATCTAAATGTTTAATATTTATGCCGTCCAGGACAGACTATAGTCTGGAGCCGGCCTGACATCTTCGAAGAAAATGTATCCTCCACTAGTAGGGCTTGGGTCACCTAGCGATTTCTGAAAGAAATCTATTCCTCAATTACTAGGGCTTTAAAAGTTTTTACGATGTAAAAACTTATCTGGGCTTATATCTTAATAAAGTTGGTTATACACCTCGCGACCTTCAACGATGGATAAGTAACAATTCATTTCCTCGTCAAAGATTGCAATATCTGCATCTTTTCCGATTTCTAAACTTCCTTTACGATCGGAAACTCCAATGGATGTCGCTGGATTTAATGAAGCCATGTGAATAACTTCGGCAACAGTAGCATTTGTATTTTGCAAGAAGTTATAGATGGCTTTGTTTAATGTTAAGACACTTCCCGCTAAGTTTCCACTTTCTAATCGGGCAACTCCATCTTTAACAACTACCGGCTGTCCACCAAGATCATATTGCCCATCCTTCATGCATCCTGCGCGCATACTATCTGTAATTAAAACAATCTTTTCTTTTCCCTTGTTATCTAGCACGAATTGAAATAAGTGTTTATTCACATGAATCGTATCAGCGATTAACTCAGTAAAAACATCACTAGTTAAAGAGGCTCCGACTACACCTGGCTCACGATGATTTAATGGTGTCATTGCATTAAATAAATGTGTCACATGCGAACATCCTAAAGAGAAGGCTTCTTTGGCTTGATCATAGGTTGCATTTGTATGTCCAATCGACAACGTAATATCTGTTTTTTCTTTCACTTCTTTTATGAATGAATAATCTTCGTCCATTTCAGGCGCATATGAAACTAATCTAATCACATCTGTATAGTCTTTGATAAATTGATAACTCGGTTTAATAATATATTGTTCCGGTTGAGCCCCTTTATAAATCATATTGATAAAGGGTCCTTCCATGTGAGCACCTAATACTTTGGCTCCGTTTAATGATTGTCCCATACATTCACGAACCACATCTAAAGCACCATAAATATCTTTAGGACTCATCGTCATCGTTGTTGGCAAAAATGATGTTACCCCATTCTTAGCAATACCTGCACTCATTAATTTAATCGCTTCCGTTGTTTGATCCATCGTATCTGCTCCGCAGCTTCCATGGACATGAACATCGATTAATCCTGGAGCAATATACATACCCTTAGCATCAATCACATCACAATCGATTGGCACTTCTGTTTGAATATGCTGAATTGTTTCATTAAAAACTAAAACTTTATTTTCAATAACCCCATTTAATGTTACTAATTTCCCATTAATAATTGCTTTCATACGCCACCTCATCCTATTGATCTTTGTTTAAACCAAACTCAAAATTCTCATTATTACACCTATCATATCTTCCATGACTGTTTTTTCTGCGATTAATCGATAATGATTTATTGATGATAGTCCCCCCGTGATAAATTCCTTTCTTTATTTAGGAAAAGAACTGCTTAACATTTTTTATTTCGTTCCTTTAAGGAACAAAATTGTTCAATAACTAAACTATAATTAAAAATGATTTTTTTCAAGCAATAAAAAAGACTTTTCCAGCTAGTTTAATGCATAAAAAGTCTTTTTTTATTCCATCAATTTAGTATTTAACATTCAAAATTTGATAGCTATTTAGGTGACCATAGACTTCAAAATTAGTCGTTAATAGGTTAGTTAGAATAATACTTTCCTCACCCTTATTTTCTCTTGTCACTAAACTTAAATGGTGATCTTTATCAAATCTTAAAAATAGTAATTCTTCATTTTCAATTTCTTGTGGATAGAAATCAAAACCAGTTAGATCATTGGTTAGCTTCTCAGTCTGTTTCGTGTTTAAATCATACACGTAAATTTGATTGCTTCCTGGTACAAAGGGAGTATATTGATCTTTCACTTCTATACCAGCTGAATAATAGAGTCTCGTTCCATCCTGTGAAAAGGATGGACTCATGGCTACGATACCTGGTTTTGTTATATTCTCAATTTGCTCATTCATCGTATTAAATAATTGTAACTTCTTATTCTCATTCATCATACGCCATGTTCCATTAATAACTGCAATGAGATCATCGTTAGTTGGATGAATGGCTAAGTTATCAGGATAAACCAACATCTTAATTTGGTTAACCTTGTTAAACTCTTTTGTCTTCACATCATAAACACATAATAGAACACCATCCATTCGTTGCGAAGCTGAATTAGGTTCACACCAGATATATAACAGCTCACCATTTGTCGATAATTTAGCAATAGAAGGGTCCATTCCAATGTCGTCTTTTGTAATGGGAATATAATCAATAATTAAAGACTCCGTTTTCTTATTTAAATCATATTGAATGATTCCTAAAGGTGAGTATTCTCGAATTAGATATTTCTTCGCAAATAAAAGTCCTTGAGAATTAATCGTTAATTCATCATAATAATACTTTGACTTCTCAATTAAAGAGATGACTTTGTTTTTACTCATATCGTATAAAAATATGCCACCTTCTGATTTAGAGAAGATAAGGTTATTACCATATAAAGTGTACGACTTAACATCAGACATTTGAAATATTGTATCAAATGGATCATTTAACTTTGATAGATAGACGTTTGATTTTAAATCTTGGTAAGCAACAAACTGTTTATTATCAAAGATTTTAGGATTGAAAAAATCCTCACCTTTATTCAAAGTTATTACTTTATTATTTTGCTCCAAATGAATCGCCACAATTTCGTTCTCTTTAATCGCCACAACTGAAGAAGCAGCGAAGACGGAAGTGGATGGTAGCATAAATAAAATGAATAATAAAATAACTTTTTTCATGATAGCAACTTAATCTAATGACTCTGAAATGGTCACTAATATTTGACTTTCTAATGTAGCAAGGACATCATGTTCTACCCTAGCATCAAAGGATAAAAAATCTCCAGTTAATAACTCATAGCTTTGACCATCACTAAAACTCATTCCTATTTCGCCTTTAATCACATAAATGGTCGCATATCCATTATGACTATGTTTCGGTAATCCTCTCCCGACATCAAACTTAAAATATACCGTACGGAACTTAGAATTACTTGCAATCACTCGTTGATCTTCATTTAAACTTTTCAACTTATAAAATTGATTTTGTTCACTCATAATAGACCTCCATTTCATCAACCTTAGTATGCTTCATGACCATCGTGTTATGAATGACCAAAATTAGGCAACCATCATACAATAGACTAAGGAGGAGATGATATGAGTACTTTTAACCCAAATAAATTGTGGATTAACTATCGCTTGTCTAATCTAAATCAAATTCAACCAAGACGATATACGTTAACACATTCCGATCAGACAGGTGAATTATTTTTAGTCATTGGACCTGATTTTGCTTACGAGAAGTTCACAACAATGCGAGATGAGGTGGCGGCAGAGTGGATGACGAATAGCTCAGGTCAATATTATTTTTATGTTTACATTCGTGTAGATGGAATTGATGGCACCAAATCGTCAACTAAACGAAATGAAATTTTTATGAAAGAACTCCCTTTAGCATTGAGTGCTATTAAACATGGAGATCCTCATTTGTTTCATCTTTATCCACAATTTGAAAATGCCCCTATCTATGTCTTCTTTCAATCACAGGATTCAAAATTAAATCGAACCGAATGCTTTGGTTCTTTTAAAGACTATTAAAGCATTTTAACGAACCCAGTACACTCGTGAACTCGTTTGTATCTTTTTTTGATCATGTCCCAATCCGTCCCTGTATATTGGCAGAATGACTGGACTGGAATCAGTCCTGAAACTTGTGTTCGAATCCCATTATTTCCATTCACATAGACGTGTAAATACGTACTTAATTTCATAAATTGTTGCTTTAGGTACCAACGTTGCACCCACTTGTCATCACGGGTCCATGCTTCAAGGTAAGTAATCTGTTTTTCCTTTAATCTTTTTTGTGCCTCATTCAACAAAGAAGTTCCAATTCCTTTACGGCGATAATCTGGATGTACGGCTAAATGCCAAATCATAGCCCCTAACGTCTCATGTGCTGTGCAAATAGTATTTGGTTCTTCTTCACACTCAATATCAAGCAATCCTATAACAACTCCGTTTTCTACTGCAACCAATTCAATAGATGGATGTTGATATCTTTCCTTCTCTCTTGCCACAATATCATAATAAGCCGTATCTAAAAAAGATAACACGCGACAACGTACCCAACTGATTTCATCTTCTTTTTGATAATCTCTAATTTCCATTTAGGTCCCCCTCTGTCCATATTAATACATTACAATCTCTAGATAATTAATATACTTTCATTATACTCAGTTGAGTGGTGAATCATGTTTTTCTTTCCATATATAAAAGAGGTATCGCTAACGATACCTCTTTTCATTTTACTCTTCTACACATTTAACTGTTGTGGTTTGGTTTGATGTTGATAACTGGAAGACTTTATCCATGACAACTGTCACAACAATAGCTCCGAGAGCCAACGTTACCCATCCTAATCCTTGTTTATATAATGGAAGGTATTCACACCATGTTGTTAAAGCTCCTAAACGAACATTTACTTGATTTAAGGCATCTACCACACTTATGATTCCAGTGACTAAGATTGTTACACTATAAACTAAACGACTTTCATTGATAAATCGATTCATCATCGCTAAAACGATTAACATGATTGCCACTGGATAAATCGCATTTAAGATTGGAACCGAAATTGAAAGGATTTGATTTAATCCCATATTAGCTAAAGTAAAACTTGCAAAAGCCAACACCGTAGCCCATACTTTGTAGCTCATTTTTGGAGTTAATGAAGCAAAATATTGTCCACAAGATGTGATTAAACCAACACATGTTGTTAAACATGCTAATGTGAAAACAACTGCTAGTAGGATAGCCCCTGGAGTTCCGAAGATATAAGTCATAACATGCGTTAACGTTTGCGCGCCATTTTCAGTAGCTCCGTAAACAGCTCCGCTCATTGCCCCTAAATGTCCCAAAATCGAATAGATAGCGACTAATAATCCCCCTGCAATTAACCCGGATTTAACGGTCGTGCTAACAACTCCTTTTTCTTCTTCTAATCCTTTAGTTTTGATTGCTAAAGCAATGACAATTCCAAAGTTTAAAGCTGCAATTGTATCCATTGTTAAATATCCCTCTAAAAATCCTTTAACAAATGGCGTCGTTGCATAATCTCCTGTTGGTTCTCCATAACCACCTAGTGGTTTAATAAGTGATCCTACAAAGATAACTGCAATTAAACTTAAAAGAGTTGGGGTTAACAACTTTCCCATGCGATCGACTAATTTAGTTGGCGCTAAAGCTAACCAATAAGCCACACAGAAAAAAACAGCTGTAAATAAGAAACGTGCTAACGTTACTGAAAATTCTGCTGGTAAATAAGGAGCGACTGCCATTTCAAATGGTAAACTTCCTGCACGAGGAATTCCAAGCCCTGGTCCAATTGATAAATAAATTAAGACGGTAAATACAGAAGCGAAGACTGGATTCACACGGTTAGCTAGATTATATAATCCCTTTGACTTAGCAACCGCAACAACTCCAAGTACGGGAAATCCAACCGCTGTAATAAAAAATCCTAACATTGAAACCCACATCTCTGTTCCTGCACTTTGTCCAAGAAACGGTGGAAAAATTAAGTTTCCTGCTCCAAAAAATAATGAAAATAACATTAAACTAACTAATAATAAATCTTTTCTTGATAATTTATTCATGAAAATTCCTCCCTTGTGGATTAATCTTTGTTCCCCCAAAAACTAATCTCTAACTTTGATTTTCTAGATTTCACTCAATAATATCACCTAAAATATCAGACTCCAATTGAATCACTCCCTTCAAATACTTAACAACCTTTGAATCAAAAACTTTTCTCATTCCTAAAACATCCGCATAGTAAGTAGTAAAGATCTTCACCTTCCTCAATCAATGAGATAATTTCAGAGAATAAAAAAATCCCATGAATATAACATTCATGGGACGAAAGTTCTCCGTGGTACCACCCAAATTCTATAAGCTAAAAAAGCCTATAGCACTCTACACGTCTCACCTATTTAAAGGTTTTAACGGCTTTTTTGGATAACGGGAAAAGACGCCCGGAAAGACTTACTCTTGATTCAGCCTTACTTCTCAGAGATGATTTTCAGTTAATCCGTGACCATCGACTCTCAGCAAATGTCGACTCTCTGTGGGGTATTAAACTAACTTACTCTTTCTCTTCAACGAATTTGATTTCTTGTTGTGATTATCTTAGCACCTCATAGACACGAAGTCAACACAATATTTACATTTTATTCCATTTATTTGTTAAATTACTAATAACCTACTCTGATTAAAACGTGTCTATAAAAAGAATACTTTCTACATGAAATAACTCAAAAGATATTCCTCTACTTAACATAACTACTATTGACAAATAGATCCTATCAATTATTAGCCTTTATATGGATTTTTTTTCGTATAGTGAATACCTAGTGTAAAATGTTATAATGTAATCTTACCCTGCGGTCGTTAATACCCTGGGTGTTGAATATTAACTATGAGGTGAGATTTATGACTGGTGTTGAACAAATTGTTAAGGATACAACTTTAACATTTGAACAAAAAGTCGTGGCATTAGCACGTTATGCTGAAAATAGTGTTCAAGTCTTAAATATTTCAGAAGAAACACAAGCGTTACGTGATGCGGGAATTATTTGTGATTTATTTGAGGGAAATGTCCCATATCGTCCACGCTATATTCTTCCTAACTATGAGAAATTCATGAAAGAAGGATGCCAATTCTTACAACTAAATCCCCCTAAAAACATTTGGGAAGCAACAAACCACTTATTAATTTTCTATAAGCATGTTCCTTCGATTACAACAATGCCTGTATATATTGGAAACATTGATTACTTATTAGAACCATTCATTACAGATGAAGAAGAGGCTAAATTAGCAATTCGTTTATTCTTCACACAATTAGATCGCACAATTACAGACTCATTCTGTCATGCTAACTTAGGTCCAAAACCGACAAAAGCAGCGAAGATTATTTTAGAAGTGGAACGCGAACTAGAAAACGCCATTCCTAATTTAACGTTAAAATATAACGAAGAAACACCAGACGATTTAGCTATTGAAGCGATTAAAACTGCTTTAGTAACAGCTAAACCAAGTTTTGCCAACCATGCGATGTTCACTGAAGATTTAGGTGATTACGGAATTGCAAGCTGTTATAACGGTCTTCATGTTGGTGGAGGGGCCCACACATTAGTACGTATGCGCCTTTCAAAACTAGCAGAAACAGCAACTGATATCGATGATTTCTTCAACAATAAATTACCTCATGCCATGACTTGTATGGCAAACTATATCAATGAGCGCATTCGATACATCGTTGAAGAAAGTACATTCTTTGAAACAAACTTCTTAGTTAAAGAAGGATTCATTTCAAAAGATCGTTTTACTTCAATGTTTGGATTAGTTGGATTAGCCGAGTGTGTGAATACTTTATTAAAAGCAGAAAAATTAGAAGATAAATTCGGTCATTCACAGATTGCAGATGATTTAGGTGTCCGTATCATGGATGCCATGGAAGACTTCATCAATAACTTTGAAAGTAAACATTGTACCGTGACAAATGAGCGCTTATTATTACATGCTCAAGTTGGAATCGGTGATGACATTAATATAAGCCCAGGTTCTCGTATCCCAATTGGAGAAGAACCAGAGTTGTGGAAACATTTAAAACAAACGGCTCGTTTCCACAAATACTTCCCATCAGGAGTTGGGGATATCTTCCCATTCGAATTAAATGCAGCCAATAATCCTGAATTCATTTTAAATATCATTCAAGGGGCATTTAAAGAAGGCATGCGTTACTTCTCACTTTACTCATCAGATGCAGATGTGATTCGTATTACAGGATACCTTGTTAAACGTAGTGAAATTGCAAAATTAGATCAAGGAATTGCTACGCTTCAAGATACCGTTGTTCTTGGACAAGGACAAGTTCGTAATGGAAAAGTGTACGAGCGCAAAGTACGCTAATGAACGGATATTTAAATAAAATCATTCCTTTCAGTTCTGTTGACGGCCCTGGAAATCGTACCGCCATCTTTTTACAAGGATGTAATTTTAACTGCGTCTACTGCCATAACCCTGAAACCATTAATCATTGTATTAACTGTAGTTTCTGCGTCAGTTTCTGCCCGGTTGAAGCACTATCTGTCAATCGTGAAAAACGACGTGTTCTTTTCAATCCAGCACTTTGTGTTGAGTGCGATGCCTGCACGAAAAAATGTCATCGTAACAGTACTCCTAAATATAAAGTCCAATCAGCCGATGACATCATGAAAGAAATTGAAAACTATCGTCCATTTATTCAAGGGATTACTGTTTCTGGCGGTGAGTGTACACTACAAGCTCCATTTTTAATTGAGCTTTTCACCAAAGCAAAAGAAATTGGATTAACATGCTTCATTGATACCAATGGATCAACGGATTTAAGGGAGCATCCTGAACTAATGGCTTTGACAGATGGGATTATGCTTGATATAAAAGTATGGGATAAAGAAACTCATCGAAAATATATAAAAGCTGATAACGATATGGTCCTTAAAAATTTAGACTACCTTGTGGATTGTGGAAAACTTTATGAAGTTCGTACGGTTATTGTGCCTGAACTCTTTAATAATGAGGAAACCATTCGTGAGGTCTCAAAAAGAATTAGCGGATATAATATTCGTTATAAGCTGATTAAATATCGTCATCTTGGTGTTCGCAAAAATCATCTAAATATGCAAACTCCAACTGATGACGACATGAAAAACTTAGAATCTATCGCTCATAACTTAGGCGTTTTAAATACAATTATTGTTTAACTTAAAACGGAAGTAAGCCTAATTGCTTACTACCGTTTTTTTATCTTTTTAAGAGCTCTTAGTGAAGGCTTTTTATGATGACCTATCTTTTTATAGTAAATTTGTAGTATAATGCTTTAAAAGGTGGTGCTATCATGACAATCCGTATTCAAAAATTAACCTTTTGGTTTTACATTTGGTTCTTCTGCTCATTATCTTATTTATCGAGTTTAGGAATCTCTTTAAATCAACCCAGTATCGTGATTCTAACACAGCTTGTTTTATTCCTGATTTTCTTAGGAATTTCATTAATGGTGCTTTCTAAACGCCAAAAAGAAATTAAAGAGTTAAAAAAAGCTCCTTCATTTCAGGCTCTTTATCGTCGTGAAATAATAACAGCTTGCGTTGTTGCATTCAGTAGTATGATTGATATCTTTTTCTTAACTAATATTTCTAAACTGATTTACTTAATTGCAGTATTTTATCACTTATATTGGTTTATTAAAAATTATTCATTATCAACAACTAACAACAAATAAAATAAACCTCTATCAACTATCGATAGAGGTTTATTTATTATCCATCAGTCACTCTCAGATTAATTTATTTCGTTTAACGACAAACAAAATTAAAGGTGTGAATTTAAAATAGTTACCTTATTATAAGTCCCCTAGTCATAATCCCCACTTATAATGATAGCCGTTCTAAGTATGTACTGACTTTATGTTACAATTTAATTAAATGTATTGTCACTACTCTTGACTTATATGCCTGTCATTTCCTTATCCCTCAGTGCATATCATTTATATTGGATATATATAAATACTTGAATCTATCATCATGAATCTTTATAAAAGGAAGTGGTATTATGGGGTGGTTTAATGGAAGAACAGCCGCAATCTGCATTATTCTATTTATTGTATTCGCCCTACTATACACAGACTTCTTCGATGACATAAAAAGATGAGACTAAAACTAGTCTCATCTTTTTTATTATTTAATGCTATATGTATGATCTAGTGGACCATTCCCTTTTCCTAGATCTAATCCTTGTTTCAATGCCCCTGTAATATAATCTTTCGCATATTTTACACTGTCTTGTAGTGAACATCCTGCTGCTAAATGACACGCAATGGCCGATGATAACGTACATCCTGTTCCGTGTGTATTTTCAGTCAACACGCGTTCACTATTGAACCAATAATCTTGTTCATTGACATAGAGTAAATCATCAGCATCACTCACAGAGTGTCCACCTTTAACTAAAACTCCTCCGTTTAATTGGCCTGAAATAGTTTTTGCTGCCTTTATCATATCTTGTTTTGACGTAATTTTAAATCCGCACAATGCCTCAGCCTCTAAAAGATTAGGAGTTATAATAGTGGCTAAGGGGAGAAGTTGATGAATCAGCACATCCGTGGCATTATCATTTAATAAGCGACTTCCACTTGTTGCAATCATCACAGGATCGACAACGATATTGTGTGCGTTATACTCAACAAGCTTATCCACAATGACTTGAATGATTTCACTATTAGAAACCATCCCTATTTTAATCGCATCTGGGCGAATATCAGTAAAAATACTGTCTAATTGTTTAGCTACAAACTCAGGCGTCACCTCTAAAATGTCATAAACCCCCATTGTATTTTGAGCAGTCAATGCCGTAATGACACTCATTCCATATACTTTATGAGCCGTCATCGTTTTAAGATCCGCTTGAATCCCAGCTCCTCCACTACAATCTGAACCCGCAATGGTTAATACTTTTTTCATAATTGTCCCCCTAGTTGATATAGGTTTTGCGCTGCGTGTGTAATATCTTTTCGTGAAAATAAGGCAGAGACAACAGCAATCCCATCAATTCCTGAATGAGCTAATTGTAAGACATTATCTTCATTAATTCCGCCAATGGCGACAACAGGAATACTAACCGCTTCACAAATAGACTTTAACGTCTCATACGTCACATGAATTGCATCTGATTTAGTTGATGTTGAGGACACTGCCCCTACGCCTAAATAACTTGCGCCTTCTTTTTCAGCTAATATTGCTTGTTCTACCGTTTGAACTGAGACCCCAATCAGTTGATGAGGCTGTAGCTTTTCACGAACTAATTTTATACTCATATCCCTTTGTCCAACATGAACTCCATCGGCCCCACATGCCACGGCAATATCGACATTATCATTAATAATAAATGGCACTTCATACTGCTTGCAAAGTTCATGAATTTGATGAGCTTCCTGTAAAAATAGTTCCTCTGCTAACTCTTTTTCTCTTAATTGAACGCACGTCACGCCACCTTTTAATGCATCCTCAATCTGCTCAACTAACGTCTTTTCTCCAACCCATGCACGATCAGTAACGGCATAAAGTCGCATTATCCTTTTATCGCACTTCATAGTTAGCCCTACTTTCTAAAGTTTCCCCATCTAATAAATAAATCGCATCAATTAAACGATCACGATAAGTTGAATTCCCTTCATAAGGAGCTAGCTGTGTAAAAGCAATTTCTCCTGCAACTCCCATCGCACAAACCGAAGCAGCCGTCGCTTCTAATAGGTGATTAGGGTTAGCTGTAATATAGGCGGTTGTCATTGCACTTAGCATACATCCGCTTCCCGTAATTTTAGCCATCATCGGATGTCCATTACGGATAATATAAGCTGTTTCTGAGTTAGTAACAATATCGATGGCACCTGTAATCGCAACAACACAGTTTTTAACTTTGGCGAACTGTTTAGCAAACTCAATGACTGAATCTAAGTTTTCTTCTGTTACTGTATCTGCGATATCAGCATCTACTCCTTTTGTTGTCCCGCTACCAAGAGCTAATGTTTTAATCTCAGAAATATTCCCCCTAATCACACTAAACTGAATCTCATCAATCAAACGATAAGCTGTTTGTGTACGAAGACTAGATGCGCCTACACCAACTGGATCTAACAAAATAGGATGACTTAATTCATTCGATCGCTTACCTGCTTGAAGCATAGAAGCAATAGTGCGTTCATTTAAAGTCCCAATATTAATATTCAGCCCTCCACAGATTGTCGTAATTTCTTCAACTTCATTTAAGTCATCCGCCATAATAGGTGATGCCCCACAAGCCAATAAAATATTCGCACAGTCATTAACTGTCACATAGTTGGTAATATTGTGGATAAGTGGTGTTGTTAGTTTGATATTTTTAAGTATTTGATTAAACATATCGATTTCTTCTCCTTACTGATAAACAGGAAAATTAAAAAAGCGGAACAATCCTGTTGGAATGTTCCGCAAAAATACAAGCAAACAAAAAATCATTCATGATCACTTCCTACGTTGGCATTACCCAAATCAGGTTAAAGGGTCGAAGTTGATGACTTCCTCTCAGCCTGCATACAAGCTCCCCTGTTCATCTATTTATTTTTTTTATTATATCACTTATGGTATTTAATGTAAATTAATACGATTCGCCTTTTAATGGTTTTGTAAAACAGATAATACGATTCGCTTCTTCAAAACCAACACAACGATGGAAGTTTAGGTTTTCCTCACTAGATAATTCACAGTCACTTGCTAATTCTTCACATCCTTGTTCAAGTGCCCATTTTTCGCATGCAGCTAATAATTGTTTTGCACCACCTTGTTGACGATAATTCTCAACAACGAAGATTCCTTCTAAGTATCCAACTGGACTACTGTGTGTCCCTTCTACATAATCATGTCTTAAATTAACCTGAGCAAAACCAATGGTTTCGCTTTTATCAATTGCTAAAAAGTAGGCTCCTTTATTCTCTTGTATTGTTTCTGAAATTTCTAGTGCCATAGCGTGCATTGAGTGATGAGGCCATAAAACTAAAGCTAATCTCGCTACATCTAATACATCATTTAAATTTGCTTGTTTAATATTCATAAAGTCTCCCTCCTAACCCTTTCAAGACTACTCTCGTTGTGGTCTGTTTTAATTTGATTTATACAATTTATCACTTTAAAATTGTTTAAACTATCAATCTTAACTATAAAGCTATACAAATAAAAATCTCATATAGTTTATCTGCTACTAAGATTAAAATATCTACTTCATCCACATGTAATCGATTACATCTTTAATCAATATAAAAACGCATCCATTAATAACAGTCAATATTATACAATATATTTAAAAGTGCTTTCAATCAATATACATAAAGCCATTAAACTATGATATAATGACTTCAGATATGGAGGGGGATATTCAAAATGTATTGTTTTAAACCAAAAGCGGATTATTCTAGATTAGATTTTATGCTTTATCACTGTGGTAACAATGATTGTGAAAAAAACCAATCATGGGGGCCTGGAATTCGTGATTATTATAGCCTATATTATGTAACAGAGGGGTCAGGCTTTTTAACGATCGATGGACAGGATTATACAATCGTAGAAGGAACTTGCTTTCTAATTCCACCACAGGTTATTGTTAGTTATAGACCGGATTTATTGAATCCATGGTCCTATCATTTTATTGGATTTAATGGTCAAGCAGTGGATGATTACTTAGCACGTATTGGATTATCTGCCTCATCTCCTATTTCAAGTTGTGAGAATGGTAAGAAAATTGAAGCTTGTTTTGAGTACATTCTCGAATCAGTTAACCATCCAAAGAGTGCAGATTTACAAGCTATTAGCGGATTCTATGCTTTAATTGGAACACTCTGTGATCATACTGAACCACAAATCCCTAGAATTCAAACAATCAGTCGCCAAGCTGATTATATTCGTCAAGCTATTGAATATATTGAAACAAATTATTCACGTCAAATCACAGTTGAGGAAATCTCAAATCATGTTGGAATCAACCGAAAGTACTTAACTAAATTATTCAATGAGAAAATGGATAATTCTCCAAAGAATTATCTCATTCAATATCGAATTAATAAAGCTTGTCGTCTATTAAAACAATCAACATTAAGTATTCAAGAAGTTTCGCACTCTGTTGGATATACAGATGCACTTGTATTCTCAAAAATCTTCAAAAAAGTTGTAGGAACTTGCCCACGAGAATACCGTAGTGCGAACTTTACATCTTAACAAAGGAGTCGTTATGGCAAACTTAGATTTTATTTATAAGCGTAAAAGTATTCGTAAATTTAAAAATGAAGCAATTCCAAAAGAAGATATCTTAACTTTATTAGATGCAGCTACTCATGCTCCATCACCAAAGAATCAACAGAATTGGCACTTCGTTGTATTACAAAATCGTGACATTATCAAAAAACTCACTGAAATCGTCTCTGAAAGTCATATTGCTATTGCTGAAATGGCTCGTTCTGAAACAGAAAAAACACACTATATGAAATTATTAACATACTATACTCTATTTCAGCATGCACCTGTTGTTATTATCGTGTACGCTAATGATTATGACATGATTGAGTATGATATTTTAAAAGCAAACGGAGCAAGTGAAGAACGCTTAGCTGAAATCATGGCACCCCAGTCAGCAGCTCAAGGAATTGGAGCAGCTGTTGAAAACTTCTTACTAGCTGCTACAGAAATGGGATATGGAGCTTGTTACATGACGGGCCCAACTCACGCCAAAAATAGAATTGAAGCATTAATTAATTTTGACAAGCCTGGTTATCATCTTATGTCTTTAATTGCTTTAGGAGTTCCTGAGGAAAATACACCTCCTGCACCTAAACGTAAACCACTTGAAGAAGTAGTAACCTTCATTGACTAACAAAAAAAGATGACATTCAGTCATCTTTTTTTGTTAGTATTATTTAAAAATGCTAGCATTTCATTTTATTGTTCTAATACAAAGATAGCATCTTATAAATCTCTCCTCTGTTCAAAATACATTTCAAATTGAGCATGGTCACCTATGCTATGTAGTGGGCTTACAAACTCATAGCTTTCTTCCGCTGATAGTGAATAGGTCACCTACCATTTTCGAAAAAAATGTATCCTCAATTACTAGGGCTTTAAAGCTTTCGCTATATTAAAAACTTATCTGGAGTTATATAGCTAAATAACCTGATAAAATAAACCGTGTTTTTTACAATGGAAATAAAGCTTCCCATGTTTACGTTTTTGGAATCTAAATTGCATATGCCACTCGGGGTATTGTTTACTCATTAAGATAGTGTCTCCTGTAACAAAAGCGGTGAAGGTAATGTAGTGCTCTTTTGTCATTTCATGATCTGATGTAACGTATAATTCTCCATCGATTTCTTCAATGCTTAGTTCATGCCCAGCTTCTACTTTCTTTGGTACTAATGATTGTAATGTTTTTCCACAACAAGATAGACTTGCTTCTGCTGTTGCTGTCATTAAATTTCCACACTGTGGACATTCATAAAATTTTAAGTTTCTCATATTTCCTCCTATTTGTTCATTAATTTTCAACTCTCCAGCTAATAGATCATCGACGCTGACTCCTAAAATAGTTGCAAGTTCAGGTAATAACGAGACGTCTGGGCACCCTAATCCTCGTTCCCATTTACTAATGGTTTTATCACTTATATTCATTAATTGGGCCACTTGCTTTTGCGTCATATTTTTTTCTTTTCGTAATTTATAAATCAACACACCAATTTTTTGACAATCCATCATTCTAGCCTCCTTTCAATTCCTATCAAAAACTAAAGCACACCCTATATCATTTTAACAACTTTTAGGTCTTATTCAATAAACGCTTCGTAGAATTAAGGATAATCAAAGAAACTAGCCCAACTGTAAAACTATTTTTTAGTCGGAATCAATGAAATAACCTAATTACTTTTGGCGTCTAGGTTAGGATTAAATATTTTAAAGTCACCTATTCATCCTTTCCCAAGCACTGTTAAATGAAAATGACAAAGCGCAATTTCTAAATCAATATACTAATACACCTTCTGCTTCTAATACAGTTAGCGGTGGATTAAAGTCTTGGTTAAAAAATAGCTTGGAGAACTCTAATCCCGGTATAAATTTTGATCAATTGATTCAAAATATAATCTCCCCCAATACAGTATTTGATTTCCTTGAAAACTTATCATATATCATAGAACCATTCAAAGCTCTAATAAAGTGATCAGACTAATAATTGATTAATTTTAATTCTATCCTCTTTTTATTTACATTTTAATAGTCACATCATATAATAAGAGTATTGAATAGGCGATGGAGTTCGCCATTAACCGCGAAAGCTAATGACTCCTACTCTTTAATTCTTTTTATTGTGGATTAAAGAGTAGGAGTCTTTTTTGTGAGTTATCAGTTAGGAGGTAAAGATATGACACTTATCATTGTATTAATTAGCTTATTGATTATCGGAATATTGGCTCATTATAGTGGGAAACTTATTGAATATATTAAGTTACCCTCTTTAATTGGAATGATGCTTATTGGGATGTTAATTGGTCCATCATTCCTAAACTTAGTACCAGATGCCACACTAACTATTGCACCAACACTAAAAGATATTGCCCTAGTAACCGTGCTATTTATTGGAGGGTTAGGGATTAGTGTAGCCCAAATGAAACAAATCGGTCGCCCTGCCATCTTATTAAGTGCTATTCCAGCAACACTTGAAGGGTTTACAATCGCATTAATGGCTATGTTATTTCTTAAATTTAGTTTTATTCAGGGAGCTATTTTAGGATTTATTATTGCAGCTGTAAGTCCAGCTGTTTTAATTCCATCAATGATTGATTTAATTAATCGTAAAGTTGGCCAGGATAAAGCTATTCCTCAAATGCTTCTCGTTGGCGCAAGTGCAGACGATACCATTGCTATTACTTTGTTCACTACTTTTTTAGGTATTTATATGCAAACAACAAGTGGTGAAGCTATTTCTGTTCCGATGCAACTGTTAATGATTCCATTAACCATCATCATCAGTGTAGCAGCTGGATTTATCGTATATAAGCTTTCAAAACCAATCATTGAAAAGATTTCTTCATCGATTGGGAAAGTCATCGTCGCGTTTGGATTATGTTTATTGATGCGAGCCATAGAAAAATATTTTCATCTTGAAATCTTTAACTCATTATTAACTGTCATGATTTATGGGTTCTTTATTCGTAACTATGTTGTGGATAGTTCCCAAATGATTCTTAATCAAATGAATCGTATTTGGAAAACTGGTAAACTTTATTTATTTGCCTTTGTAGGAATGGCAATTAATCCAACATTAGTTGGAGAGTTTTTCTTGATTGGATGCGGAATTCTAGCTATCTCATTAAGTGTACGCTCAATTGGTGTGTTAATCTCATTAATCGGGACTAACTTATCATTTAAAGAACGTATCTTTTGTGTCATTGCTTACCTCCCTAAAGCAACGGTTCAATCCGCCAAAGCTGCCATTCCAATGCAAATGGGAGTTGCTGGTGGAGAAATTATGCAGGCTATCGCTATTTTAAGTGTGTTAATTACTGCCCCAATTGGTGCCATTGGAATTAAATTAACAAGTGACCGTTTACTTCAAACAGAAAATTAAAAAGGGTTAACGATTTATCATCGTTAACCCTTTTTCTTATTTATTTTATAAAAAGATTCCTAAAATAGCGCCTGTTAATAAAGTTGAAATTGTTCCACAAATTAATGCTTTAATTCCTAGTGTTGCAACCTCACCTTTACGTTCAGGTGCTAGTGACGCAAATGCACCGACTTGAATTCCAATAACTGAGAAGTTCGCGAAGTTACACAATACGACCGATAAGATTGCAATCGTTCGAGGGGATAACACGTTTATAACATCAACCATTTCTCCATAAGCAACAAATTCATTTATACTTAGCTTCGTTCCAATTAATGAAGCAAAAGTAAATGCCTCGTCTGGTGGAATATGAAATAAGTAAGCAACTGGTAAAAAGACGTAACCGAATAATGTTGATAGACTTACCCCAAATAATCCTAAAAAGGCATTCACGATGGCAATAAGTCCAACAAAGGCAATTAAACTTGCACCAACATTAAGAGCTAATCCAAGTCCATTACTCGTTCCTTCTGAAATAGCCTCAAACAATGTTTCAGCTTCAGAACCAACAATTTCAGCATTTGCTGTTTTTGACGTTTCTGTTTCAGGCAACATCATTTTTGAAATCATTAATGTACTAAATGGAACAGTAAAAACTGCGATTAATAAATATTTGATATCAATTCCCATCATACTATATCCACCTAAAATACTCGCTGAGGCGGAACCAAAACCACCGACCATGACAGCAAATAGTTCTGATTTTGTTAACTTCGGTAAATAAGGTTTAATGACTAATGGCGCCTCTGTTCCACCTAAAAAACTATTAGCTACTGCACAAAAAGTTTCAACTTCTGTAGTCTTCATTAAACGTGCAATAAACTTCCCAACATATTTCACTAAAAATGGGATGATTTTTAAAAAGTATAATACTGAAATTAATGCTGACGTAAAAACGATAAGCGATAAAACATTAATCGCAAACACGTATCCTTCAGCAATTCCTCCAAAGACAAAGTCCACACCTTCCATTCCCATTTGAATAAGGTTATTCACACTAAGAGCTAATTTCTCTAATAAAAACTGGCCAACTGGTACTTTGATCACAAAGAAAATTAAAATTACTTGTAATAAAAATCCCATGACGACTGTTTGTAAATTAATTTTCTTCCTATCTGTGGATAAAATAAATGCTAATGCTAATAAACAAATAACTGCAATTAAACTAAAGATGCTATTCATGCTGCACACTACTTTCTATTAACGGTTGCGAATCTCGTTTAATTTTTCTTCAATCATAGATAAAACTTTTTTCTTATCTTCTTCATTATTAACATAATCAATTTCATCAATATTGATGACAAGTACTTCGCTAGCATCGTAATGTTGCTCAATCCAGTTGTCGTATCCTTTCCATAATTCATAGTAATAAGATACTAATCCTTCATCTAATTCATATTCACGTCCACGTTTTTTGATACGTTCAATAATTGTTTCAAAGCTTCCTGATAAATAAATCATTAAGTCTGGCGCTTTTTTGGGTAATCCTTTTAATTCTTCCATCATGTTGTCTAAAAGGGATTCATATAAACTAAATTCTAATTCTGAAATACGACCTAGTTCTTTATTAACTTTAGCAAAATACCAATCTTCATAAATACTACGATCTAAAACATTATTATCGTGCACTAATGCTTGTTTAATACTTTTAAAACGGGTATTTAAAAACCATAATTGTAATAAAAACGGATAACGTTTCGCTTGGATTTCCTCTTCTGATGCTGTATAAAATAACGGTAAAATTGGATTATCATCCACACTCTCATAAAATACTTCTGAATTAAAATGCTCTGCAACAAGTTCTGCTAAACTTGTTTTCCCAGCTCCAATCATAGCTCCAATTGTAATCAACATTCTTCACCCTTACCTTTCATAAACTTACTTAAAAATACAATAGATTTTTTGAGATAGCAACTCTTAGATAACGCCCCTCAAAAAATAGCACGGTTTAAATCATAGCACAAAAAAACAACAAAATCACACATAATATTCTGTCCAAATTTCACCATAATTTTTTATCCACAAGTTATTTTTTGACAAAAAAATCATCTTCTCCTTTACAAAGAAAACGATTACAAACCGCGTTTTTCAATCTCCTATTTTGTCAAGAAAAAATTAAAATTTACTCTTTTTTAAACGACCAATTTAAAATAAAATTTTATTTATCCACAAGCAAAAAAATTAAATAAAGCTGTGTTTCATCGACAATTTTATAGATAGATGATTTGTTAAAATTCATGTTATTCAATAACTATTAATGGAAAGGGAGAACATGATTATGTATCAACTATTAAAAACTCTTAGATTTATTAGTATTATCGGTAGCATTACTAATATTTTTCTCTTATTATTGAATCTGTCGATTATTCTTATCTTTAATTCACTCGAACATATTTTAGCTCTTTCTTGGAAAAGCTTTTTTATTATTACAATGATAACTTTAATATCTTCTATCCTAGGATACTTCTTACACGGACAAAAAATAAAGATAAAGAAAAGAGCCCATAATGAATAACCCAGTTGCCTAAAAACTTAATTAAATAATACATAGCCTCTCTTGTATGACGTCTGCTTCTTGTTGCATTCCAGTATTTAAAAAAGTTGTATTCATAAATTCTCTCCTAAATAGATAATAAACACCCCTTGGATACATTTGACTAATTGTTAAATAATTTTATTTTTTCTATTAAGATTATAAAAAGCTCCTAGAGATTATCTTTTAGGAGCTTTTACGTTAATTCTTATAAATACCTTTTAAAGTGGCTTGATCTAAAATATGCCCATCCATTTGATGATACAACTCGTTATAGTTGAATCCTTGTTTTAAATCAAGCATTGTGTCTAACGCATAGACATGAATTTCATAAACATGAGGTGCATCTGGTGGCGCCATTCCACCGTAATAACTACAGGCTTCTACTGGGGTATCGTCACTTATCCAGCTATTAACACCTTGAATAAAATCAGTCGCACTTTGGCTTTCATTTTCTTGAAGTTGTGTTTTTGTAATATTGGCAGCTGTCCAATGAATCCATGAGAAACCACAGACTGGAAAGGCATCCTTATCTTCTAAAACTAATGCATACGAAACGGTATTAGCCGGTGCATCTTCAATTTTTAAAGGTAACGAAACAGTCGGCATCTCATACTCATTCATTGGTCCACGTTTCCCGTAACGATCATGAATGACACCATTAACAATACCTTGACTACTTAACTTCATTAAATCATCTCCTTTCAACACTGTCTTTATTATACCTAACGCTGAATTAAATTAATACTTCATCGTAAAAAAAGTCACTCAGCATGAGTGACTTAATTAATCTTTAAGAATCCAAACTTTTTCATAAACTTGACCAAATTCAATGTCACAAATAAAACCATTACGATCACATAAATAAAGTTTATTTGTAATTGAATCTTTTTTTAGTTCACCTGAAAGAAAAACCATCTCATCATAACACTCAACTTGAAGTTTTTCTCCTAATTTTACACGTTCAAGAAATTCACGAGTAAAATAGTCATGAATGTGTAACTCATCATTATTCACAACGAATAAAACATCATTAAACATTAAACAACACCTCTTCTATTGTCAAACATACTTCTTTATAAAACAAGTTATTATTTCTTTTCTACCTGAAATTAAAACTTGGTATTACCTAATTCATAACTATAACACATAGTAAAATACAAATTAAGCAATATGCTAAGCAAATAGATTTCATGAAAAAAGCTAAGTCAGTTTTTTACTGACTTAGCTTTTTGTTTAAAGGAATGAAAAAACTCTCTACTACAGGTACTTAAGTTTATAATTATAATATTTACCTCAACAGAATCACTCAAAGATTTTATTTAAGGTATTCTCTTTCTTTAACGTATATTTTCTCCTATTCCCCCCATTAAGAAATTCTTAAGATTTTCTTCATAATTTTGTTACGTATTTCTTAATATTTACACTTTATACTGAGTTTAGGATTTAATTGTGAGAATTAAAAAGGAGGATCTTCATGCTAGAGCTGAAAAATGTAACGAAGCGTTATGGAAGAAAAGTTGTACTTGATGACGTTTCAATAGAGTTTAAAAAGGGATATATTACTTGTTTACTTGGTTTAAATGGGGTTGGAAAAAGTACAACAATGAAATCAATTATGAGATTAATTCCAATTAATAAAGGTGAAATTTTAGTTGATGGAGAGAAAATTACTCAAAAAAATATTAATAAAATAGCATACGTTCCTGATATTCCAATTCATGATCTAGGATGGACGGTTCCACAAAACTTAGAGTTCGCTAAAGTCTTTTATCCAGGATTTGATACCGAAAAAGCTGAACGTATGATTAAGTTCTTTAAAGTCCCAACAGATAAAAAACTAAAGGAATTATCTAAAGGAAATTTAGCTCGTTTTAATATTATTGTGGGAATGTGTCAACAAGCGCCTTATATTTTATTAGATGAGCCATTTAGTGGAATCGACGTTTTTACACGTCAATCATTCATTAGTATGTTAAAGTCTGAATTTTTAGATGAAGGTCAAACCGTCGTAATTACTACTCATGAAATCGATGAAGTTCAAGATATAGCAGACTATGTTGTTTTACTAGAAGAAGGTCAAGTCTTTGCTAATTTCTCTAAGGCTGATGCAGAAGCTGAAGGGTTAACTATCGTTGAAAAAATGAGAACTTTATATTGTGAGGTGTAATGATGAAATTTCTAACATTAATCGAAATTGAAATGAAAAAAATCTTACCTTGGTTGGCCACTTTATTTATCGGACTAACTGCTTTATCAACTGGAATGTTCTATCGCTCGATTGGTAATTACAAAAATGAGATGCTACCTGAAATCATGAGTAGCTCAGTTTCAGAATATGTACAAGCTAATGGAAAGCTAAGCTTAGTTCAAATTTTTGATAGTACAGCTTTCTTGCCCTTATCCTATATTTTTGCCGCCATCCTTTTAGTTTGTGTTGCCTTCTACTTATGGTATAAAGAATGGTTTGGAGCATCTAAACGTATTTATATGCTTCTTTCTTTAAAAGGACAACGTTTCTCAATTTTCTTATCTAAGTTAGTCGTTATCCTATTCTCTGTTTTTTGTTTCTATGGGGTAATCTTGATTAACTTAGGTATTGGCGCTTTGTTGATGAATGCTTTACTTCCTGATGGAACGGTGGCTAATCAGTTAATGACAACGATGTTACAAAAATCTTATTTTATTGGGATGATATTACCACTCTCTATCAGTGATTTTATCTATAAGATAGCGTTTATTATCTTAATGTTTAGTCTCATTTCAGTTTTTGTCTTATGCGATCGTTCAAAAAAAATCTTTGGGTTAATTGCTGGGGCTATTTTTGGCATCGCCAATATCGCCTTGTTTATTTATACAAAAACATTGTATTTATACATGGATGAGCGATTTTTTGTTGATTATGGATTTGTCTTTGGAATGAGTACCGTTAGTATTTTAATTTGCGCATGGCTTTTAAATAAAAAAGTTTCAATTTAGGTGAGGTGAAAATATGAAGTTATATCATATTATTGGATTAAGTACAGCTAGTTTATTATCATTAGGTGCCCTAGGATTGATGGCACAAACTGAAGCGACACCATATAATACAGATTTCCGTTTAGAAACATTAAGTGGGAATGTTACAGCATTAAATGGAATTCAATTAGAAAATATTACAAAAACAGGACCTAATCAGTTTTCTAAAGTCATTATTACAGGAGAGAATGCTTCATTGACACCAACTAAATATGATACGTTTCATGGAGTCGGAGAAGATGTATTAGAAAATCGAGAATTATACCGTCACTTAACATGGCCGGAAACATTAGAAAATGATAATTATTTAATAACGGCCAACTTTAATTACTCTTACCTCTATACGAATACTGAACCTGTTCTTCGAATTCGTTCAAAAAACAAGGACACAGGGCAAATTAATATCCAAGAAGTTTCACTAGATCAGCTACTATACGGTGAAAATATCATGAGTGAATTTCTAACTGAGAATAACGAAAAATACTACTACGTTGCAAAGGTTTATGATCAACGTGGTAATAAAAATGACCGTATTATCGCTTATGAAATTGATCCAGACACATTAAAATTAAGCCTAAAGTATGAAGAAGAACTTTCTGAATGGTCGTCAATGTATGTTAACAATGGCGTCATTTATACAAATCCTAATGAATCAAATCATTTAATGATAACAACACTCGAGACTAATGAAACAAAAACTTATAAAATGAACGGAGTTGATGAATACGTCTATATTGAAAATATTACTACAGTGAATAATGAACTATTTTTCCTAATTGATTCAGTTATTATGAAAGCATCTTTTGATGATGACAATCAGGAAATCAATTTAACTCCGACTCAAACACCAAGCTTTATTGAATCATCAACAAATGAATTTGAATCAATATATCCACAGAGTCTCACTGAAAATAATGATTTGGTTTATACAATGTATGAATCATACAATACTAATTCAAGTACACAGTACTTATCAGTGCTAGATCCTTCAAGCGATAAAATTATTTATGAAGGAAAAATTATGATTCGTCCTGATCAAGGGTTAGTGAATACTTATCAATTAAAAACTGTAAATCAAGACTAATCAATCTCCTCCCCCCCCTTTAACATAATCATAATAAAAACACGACTTCTATGTCGTGTTTTTATGTTATAACATATGAAAAAAAAGCCATCACAACACAAAAGGTGTCTAGATGGCTTCTTTTCCCGGGTTCTCATATCTTATTTATTAAAGACGTTTTGGGTATCTTTTACTTTAAAATACCATTATATATGTAATGATATTTTAGTACTTATGGGAGTTTCGTTCAAAAATAATCTAAAATTGGGTAGTCTTTCAGATTATTTATACTAAGTAAGAAATAATATGAGTTGGGAGCTCTTATTCCCTACCTATTGTGCTTAACATACCCGATTAAAATTGGGAGTGATAATAGAATCTTGTACTATATAATTGATATAAATACCTGATCCATGTTCACAATGTTAGAATCAATTAGAGAAAATAAAACGGCTACTTTATAGCCGATTATCTTATCATATAGTGTATTGATTCTATTAAAATTATAATACATTTTGCATCATATTGTCAATTAATGCCGAAAATAAATAAAGTTATCTTATCAGTAACTAATCATTTAATTATACGTTTCTAAATCCTGTAGCTTATTGATTAAAAGATAAAAGAATTATTGAATGTGTATAATTACATTAAAAAAACAAGTCGGATTTTATATTATGACAACTTAATGAATAAGATATACATTAACACCCTGTCATAAATACGTTGCATTAATTAATAAATCACTTTCTAAGAAATTTGAAGATTTATATATTCGATGACATGTCTGCTGAGGAAATTTTCGTTCCTCATAATTCTCATCAGGTAATTATAATTCTGGAGCAAAGATTTTATTCCCTTAGTTGATGCTTTCTTCTTAGAATATCATAACAATCATAAGGGTGATTTTATTTCGCTATATCAAAGATCAATTTGTTATTGCTGGTTTAATTACTTGCAATTGCGCTGAATTAGAAGATAAAAACGCAATCATCTTGAAACAATAGCCCAATATGTTACTATTCATTAATTATGTTTAAAAATAACAATTTTTTTCGAATTTATAAATAATTTGTCGGATTCGGTAGAAACTATTACTGGTTATTAGTTAACCAAACATCTAACTAGAGTTCCTCCTTTTATCTGATTTTACGCTCCTATTCAAAAAGTCCATGCTAATTAATTATTAGCATGGACTTTTATTGATTAAAAACATAAAATTACAGCTGTTTATTTAACATCAATTCAACTGGTAATAATTTAGGATTGGTTCGTACTGCAAATTCAACAAACTTAAATCGGTCAGCACGATGCTTAGATATTGTGTATTGAAATAAACGACCATCTGACAAGTAAGTATAACTTTTAACAACAACAATCATTTCATCATCTTTAATATCTAAATACTTGCGATCAAGCTCCGATACTTTTTGTACTGTAATTTCTTTCTTAGCATAGCCAATTTGGATATTTAATTTCTGCTCGATGTATTTATAGATAGAATCTGTACAAATTTGTTCTGTTAAGCCATCAACGATATCGCGTCTGATATAGTCCTGATCTAGGATTACACGTTCCCCATCAATTCGACGTGTTCTTAAAATATTCCAAACTTCTTGTTCCTCTGTTAAATTAAGCTTATCCATAATATATTTATTATTTTTAACGACTTGAAATTCTTCAAGAATAGTTTCACTTTCCATATGCTCTTGTTGCGAAAGTTCAGAGAAACTTGTAATTTTTGCAATTGGGAAATTTAGTTTATGAATATCACTTACAGTTGCCAATTTTCCACGTGCCTTTGTAATGTATCCATTTGTTACAAGCATATTTAACGATTTACGAATCGTATCACGTGATACCTCGTATTCTTTCATTAAATCAGCTTCTGATGGTAAACAATCTCCAACCTTATAAATATTATTCTCTATTTTATTTAAAATATCATCATATATTTTAACGTATTTACTTTTCATTATTAATCACCTTATTTATTCTATCATGTGCCCTATTATATCTCAATATACAAAAGGGACCGCACCATTATGATGAAGTCCCCTTTATTGTTATACACCTTCAAACTTTTTATTTTTCTATTTTGAAAAGATTTGATGCTCTAGTATAACTATTATTTAGTTTTTTTATAGAAAATAATTGATTCATATGGACGAAGCGTCATTTGGTTAGTTAAATTTTGTGATTCATAATTAGAAAGTAAACAAGTATAATCATCAAAATCTTCGATATTTAATGTTACTGTTGTATCTTTCCCATAGAAATTATTTAAAACCATTAAAACTTCATTATCTAATAAACGGCGATATGCATAAACAGCTTCATGATCAACTAACATTGGCTCATATGTTCCATCTGCAATGACATTATACTGTTTTCTTAAGTGGATTAATTTTTTATAGTGGTTATAGATTGAATTCTCATCAGATAAGTTACGTTCAACGTTAATTGTTTCGTAATTATCAATGACTCCTATCCATGGCGTTCCTTCACTAAACCCTGCATTGACATCGCTATTCCATTGCATTGGTGTACGTGAGTTATCACGAGAACGAGCCATGATAATATCGTATGTTTCTTCTTCTGTATATCCTTGCTCTCTTAAGATATTATAATAATTTAAGCTTTCAACATCACGATATTTATTAATATCGTTAAAGTAAGGATTTGTCATTCCAATCTCTTCACCTTGGTAAATATACGGTGTTCCACGTAAACAATGAATAGCTGTCGCTAACATTTTCGCTGATTGTTCATGATAGTTTTTATCATCTCCTAAACGCGAAACGATACGTGGTTGATCGTGGTTACACCAGAAGACTGCATTCCATCCATTACCCTCCATCATACTTGTTTGCCATGTGTTAAGTAAGTCTTTTAATTCAGCAAAATCAAATTCTTTTAACTTCCACTTATCTCCATCCTTATAATCTACTTTTAAGTGATGAAAATTAAACACCATGCTTAATTCTTTTTCATCTGGATTTGAGTATTTTAAACAATTTTCAATTGTTGTTGAAGACATTTCTCCTACAGTAATAATATCTTCATGCTTACCGAATGTATTTTCATTTAATTCTTTTAAATATTGGTGAATACGTGGTCCATCTGTATAGAAGCGACGCCCATCACCAATATAATCATTTTCAAGAAGATCTGGTTTGGAAATTAAGTTAATAACATCTAATCGGAATCCTTTAACTCCTTTTTCAATCCAGAAGTTTACAACATTATAAACTTCTTGACGTAATTCAGGATTCTCCCAGTTTAAATCAGCTTGAGTTACATCAAATAAATGTAAATAATATTCATCAAACTGTTCAACATATTCCCATGCGTTTCCACCAAATTTAGAAACCCAGTTTGTTGGCGGATTCCCATTTTCACCTTTTCTGAAAATATAATAATTTTTATATTTTGAATCTCCTTGTAAAGCTTTTTGGAACCAAACATGATGAGTAGATGTATGATTAAACACCATATCTAACATGATTTTGATATTACGTTTTGTTGCCCCTTCAACTAAAGCTTCAAAATCTTCCATTGTTCCATAAGCAGGATCAATATTATAGTAATCTGCAATATCATATCCATTATCATTTTGTGGAGAAACAAAGAATGGTGTTAACCAAATATAATCAACGCCTAATCCTTCTAAGTAATCTAATTTTTCTACGACTCCACGTAAATCACCTAATCCATCATTATTCGAATCATTAAAAGACTTTGGATAAATTTGATAAACAACACTATTCTTAAAATCTTTCATACTATAAACTCCTTCTTTATTAGCACGAAATGGATAATACAGACTCCCCTTTTTCCCTCAAGCGGAGAATGAAATTAGGTACTACTATATTATCCATGTACTATTTATTTTTAAATTATTTTAATTTCTTTTTAGCAAATACAATTGTTAAAATGAATGGGATAACAACTGCTGCAAGCATCGCAACTGCGAACATTAACATATGTTGTGGTTGAATTGATAAGATTCCTGGTAATCCACCAATTCCTACTGAGTTAGCCATAACTCCTGTTCCGACTGAAATAACTGCTGCTACTGCAGAACCAATCATACCAGCTAAGAATGGGAATCCATATTTCATATTGATACCGAAGATTGCTGGTTCAGTTACACCTAAATAAGCTGAGATACAAGCTGGGATAGAAACTTGTTTTTCTTCCTCATTTTTACGGTTAACATAAATCATCCCTAATACTGCTGAACCTTGTGCAATATTTGATAAAGCGATCATTGGCCATAACATTGTTCCACCAAATTCAGCTACTAATTGTAAATCGATTGCATTTGTCATATGGTGTAATCCTGTAATTACTAATGGTGCATAAGCAAATCCAAATACTCCAGCAAATAACCAAGAGAATGTTGATGTTAATCCTGCATAAACAACATTAGAAATCCAAGAACCAATTGCCCATCCAACTGGACCTAAAACTGTATGTGCTAATAAAACAGTTGGCACTAAAGCAAAGAATGGAACAATAATCATTGAAATTGCATTTGGAGTAATCTTTTTGAAGAATCTCTCTAAGTAAACTAATGTAAATCCGGCTAACATTGCTGGAATTACTTGAGCCTGATATCCAATCATATCAACTTTTGCAAATCCAAAATCCCAAAATGGAGCAACTGCATCTCCACCTACTGCATAAGCATTTAATAACTGTGGAGAAACTAATGTAATCCCTAGTACAATCCCTAGAATTTGAGTTCCACCCATTTTTCTTGTTACCGCCCATGTAATACCCACAGGTAAGAAATGGAAGATTGCTTCTCCAATTAACCATAAGAAACTATGTGTTCCTGCCCAGAATTGTGAAACTTCGATTAAGCTCTTCGTTCCATCTTCAAACATTTTGATATCACCAATGACATTACGGAATCCTAAAATTAAACCCCCGATAATAATCGCTGGAATTAATGGTGAGAAGATTTCAGCTAAGTTTGCCATTAAACGTTGAATCCAACTCATATTTGATTTAGCAGCTTCTTTTACATCTTCTTTACTTGCTTCTTCAATACCAGCAATACTTGTAAACTCATTATAGAATGTAGAAACTTCATTTCCAATAATAACTTGGAATTGACCTGCTTGTGTAAATGTTCCTTTAACTAATTTTAATGCTTCAATTTTTTCAACATCTGCACGTGATGGATCAACTAAAACAAATCGCATACGTGTTACACAGTGTGTTACCATTGAAATATTATCTTTACCGCCAACAAATTCTAATAATTGTTGTGCTTCTACTTGATATTTCCCCATAGTAGACCTCCTAAGTATTTAATCAATTTTCAAAACCTTTTTCAACATATACGTATATGAATACGTTTTATTCAGAGTATTTTCTGCTATATATACGTATTTGTTGACTATTTTATTACGCTTTCATTTTATCTTATACGTACACCTTTTGTCAATAATCGTTTTTATAACGTTTTCATCCTTTTATTACCATATGGAGGGTTATAGCTACATTTTATTAACTTATTAGAAAAAAGCAGATGTGATAAGATTACCTTTTATTGTTCAACAAGATTATAAAATTGCTCGATTCCATTACATAGCAAGCATATTTTAAAGTTCATAAATAACTGGTTGCAATTTTAAGCTGATTTCGTTATTAACTTGGTCTTGCTGATTATAAAATTAATTTAACTTTCATATTGTAGTCTTAACTATAATCAGAAAAATGATTTAGTAAAATTTTCTTTAATTTTCCATATATAATCTAACTTTGATAAAATGCCATATCTGTCATTGAGTTCAATTACATTCAAATAAAAACAAAAAACCAATGTCAAATTGACATTGGTTTTGTATTGCACTTAATTAAAGAAAGCTACTCATAAATTCATTAACTAACATGTGTTTTAGATTTCGCATTATCTTTATACACAGCAGTTTTAGTTAATGCACTACAGCGTTTCCTATGTAATTCATTAAGACTGTGTAACTGAGCAGGTGCTAATTTCATAACACTCGCCTCCTTTAAGATTAAGTTACACACTTAATATTCCAGAAGTTCATTTATTTTATGCACTTATTTAAGCAGCTGATTTAACGTCGTAATTAAGCTTTCAATAGTGGTATTATCAACACCTTGGAAGCTACGTAATGCACGAAGAGGCATTTCTTTAACCATCTCTAACTGGGCTTCTTTATCTACATTTTCTTCTCCAATAACCCCAAGTAACTCATAAATAACTGGTCTTAGCTGAGGGTGTGAAACTAACTCGTTAAATGTTGTATTCCATGTCACCTTAAACGGTAAGTCTATTGTACTTGTCACAGTAATCGTCTCTTCTAATTTTATATCCCTTGAAGATTTAGCAATCAAAATACGATATTGTCCTGTTGGTACATACCAGTCTGAAATTCCCGTATGATAATAAGCAAAATCACGTTTTGTTAAAGTAAATGAAACAGTTTGAGTTTCACCTGGTTGTAAGGCTACTTTTTCAAATTGTCTCAACTCTTTTACTGGACGGATGGCTGTTTGTGTTAAATCTTGTACATATAATTGAACAACCTCTTTACCAAAGACTTTTCCTGTATTCGTGATATCGACACTTACTATTAATGATTCATCATCACGAATATGATCTTGATTAACCACTAAATGACTGTATTCAAATGTGGTATAGCTGCATCCGTGACCAAATGGAAATAGAACTGGTATTTCCTTTGTATCATAATAGCGATAACCAACAAATACTTTTTCATCATAGTAAATTTTATTATCAACGACTTTATATGAAAGATATGATGGGTTGTCTTCTAAGCGAATTGGGAACGTTTCAGCTAGTTTTCCAGATGGATTCACAACACCAAATAATAAATCCACCGTTGCCTCTCCAACGGCTTGTCCGCCAAGATACATCTCTAAAATCGCAGGCACTTCATCTACCCACGGCATCTCTACTGGCGATCCATTGTGTAAGACGACAACCGTGTTCGGTTGAACGGCTGCCACTTGTTTAATCAACTCATTTTGACAGTTTGGTAACTTCATATGAGTTCGGTCATAAAACTCTGACTCTGATGAATCTGGTAATCCTGCGAAAATAACAGCTACTTCACTTGATTTCGCAAGCTCGATTGCCTCATTTAATAAATCATCTCTTGTCTCATCAACATCAGTCATAAAACCTTGAGCAAAATGAATATGATCCATTCCCGCTACAGCATCAAGCGCACTACTTACTTTAAAAGCATTAATATGTGAGCTTCCACCTCCTTGATAACGAGGTTGTTTAGCAAAGGCACCAATAAATGCAATCTTAGTACCAGTCGCTTTAAGTGGTAATACACCATCATTCTTCAATAAGACGGCACTCTCTGTTGCAATATGGCGCGCTAATCGATGATGTTCTTCTTTATCAAAAATGGCTGGTTTTCGATTATCCACAAATTCAAAAATCTTACGTAAAATACGTTCAACACTTTTATTTAATACTTCTTCACTTAATGTTCCATCTTTAACAGCTTGCAATAATAATTGATCATTTGTTCCGTTGCTACCCGGCATTTCTAAATCCATTCCTGCTTTTAATCCCTCTACTCGATTATTAACTGCTCCCCAATCACTCATGACATAACCATCAAAGCCCCATTCATTTCTTAAAATATCGGTTAATAAATAATGAGATTCAGATGTAAATTCCCCATTCAAACGATTATATGACGTCATTACAGTCCAAGGCTTTGCTGATTTGACCGCCCGTTCAAATCCAGGTAAGTAGATTTCCCGTAATGTTCGTTCATCAACTTCTGCACTTGCTGTCATTCGATAACTCTCTTGATTATTACAAGCAAAATGTTTAAGGCTTGTCCCAACATGTTGACTTTGAACACCTGTAATATGAGATGCTGCCATCTCCCCTGTTAAATAAGGATCCTCTGAAAAGTATTCAAAATTTCGTCCACATAAAGGAGAACGCTTAATATTAATCGCCGGTCCTAAAAGAACAGCTACATTTTCTGCCTGACATTCTTCTCCTAAGGCACATCCTAATGTTTTTAATAAATTTCGATCAAATGAACAAGCAGTGGTTGCTCCTGTTGGAAAACAAACCGCTTTAATACTATTGTTGATATCTGAAAAGTCTGCTTCGTCCGATTGTTTTCTTAATCCATGTGGTCCATCACTCACCATGACAGTTGGAATACCGAGATGTTCAACTGATTTTAATCGCCAAAAATCTGCTCCTGAGCACATCCCCACTTTCTCTTCAAGCGTCATCTGACTAATGATTGTTTTAATAAATCTCATTCTTAATCTCCCCCCTATTACAAAACATTATATTCAGTAGTTAATTAACTTATTTACATTAATAAAATTTCCATACACAATTTAACCAACTTGTAACTTTAGAAATGATATACTAAATTCAACAAATCATTGGAGGGATTTTAATGGAAATGACTAAAAAAGACACAGACTTAAATGAAAGTTCATTAGATTCAAGGATGAGTGATAAACAAGCAGAATCAACGATTGAAGAAAGCTTTCATGAAGAAAAAGCTGAAACAAATGAGTCAGAAACTAAAACAAAACCTTCTTTACTGGACTCAATTGTTCAGTCATGCAAAGCATATATAAATAACTTGTTAACTAACTTACGACATGATAATCGTTCATTGGTTACGGGATTAGCTGTTGTCAGTGCGATTTCATGTTTCTTAACCGCCTCTTTTGCCTACTTCACTCAAAATCATCCTACATCACAAAACACTTATTTATATGACCAATCCCCATCTAATACTGCAGATTTTTACTATCAATATTCCATCGAACCTTATGGAAATTATCCACAACCTTTTTATTTTGAATCAAACAGTTATCCAACCATTATTGATGAGATTCAAAACATCTTTGATGAATTATTTGGCGAATCATCTCATCATTTTTTTCAATCTTCTAACGAATCAAATTTTCCAAATAGTAAGTTGCAAGAATTTTAACTAATAACTCCTTATTAATCAGCAAATTCAAAGCATTGAGACTTTATATAAGCTTAATGCTTTTTACTTTTTTAGGGTATATACCATTTTGATTATCATTCAAATAAAAAGCCACCTTGACCTAATCATGCCTAAATTAACTTAAAAAGATAATCTATCATTTGTAAAAAAATAAGATTCATATTATATTTGAAAATTAATAGACAATATAATTTTCTTTACTATAATCTCAAAAAATGCCATACTTTTAAGTAACAAAACTTGAAGGAGTGAGATGATGCAACGCATTCAGATTAAAGATACAGAACTTTCGTTGTGCCCTATTGGATTTGGAACAGCTAATGCAGGTGTGGCCTGGGATCATGAAGATGCATTTAAAATGTTAGATCTCTACGTAAGTCTTGGAGGAAATGTTATTGATACGGCAAGAATTTATAATGATTGGGTTGAAGGAGAAATCGGTCGTTCAGAGCGAGTGATTGGAGATTGGATTCAGTATCGAGGTGGACATGATGATTTAGTCATCATTACAAAAGGTGGACACCCAGCTCTTAATACGATGCATGAAAGTCGATTAAGTAAAGAAAACATGAGAATCGACTTAGAGAAAAGCTTGAAGGCTCTTCGCATTGACTGTATTGATATTTACTTCTATCATCGTGATGACTTGAATCGACCCGTTTCAGAATTGATTGAGACAATGGAAGATTTCGTACGTGAAGGAAAAATTAAATACTATGGATGCTCAAACTGGACAACAGCGCGTATGAAAGAAGCAATGGCTTATTGCAAAGAAAAAGGATATCGTGGATTTGTTGCAAACCAAGCCTTATATAATATTGCATCAAGCCAAATGAAACCCTATCCAGATGAGACAATGGTAACCATGGATGAAGAAATGTTAAAATTCCATCAAGAGTCAAACATACTAGCCATGCCTTATTTTAGTTTATGTAGTGGATTCTTTACGAAATTAGCAGCCGGGGTTGATGTAACAACTAGTCCTTACTATACAGAGGAAAATATAAAATTAGCTGAACACTTACAGGTGTTAACATCGAAATACAAGGCGAGCTTAACACAGGTTATTATGGGATTCTTCTTTGTCCAAGATATGCCGATGTGTGCTTTAGCTGGAGCGAGCCGCGAAGATCAATTGATTGATTTCATGGAAACTCTAAACAAACAATTTAACTCAAAAGATTTTCAATAATTCCTAGAGGGGATGAGAGGATGAGAACCTTTTATATTAAACAAAAGATTTTTACACTAAGAGATCGTTATTATGTTTATGACGGGCACAAACAACCGGTCTATGAGGTAACGGGAAAATTTTTCTCGATTGGGGATGAATTAACGATCAGCGACTTAAATGGAAATCCATTATTTCGTATCAAACAACGCGTCATGTCTTTCTTTGGGGCATATGACGTATATCAAAATGACATTCTTTGTGCGACCATTAAACGCCGTGCAACCTTCTTCAGACCCAAGCTTGATGTTGAAAGTAATTATGGTAAGTTCGAAATTCATGGGGACTTTTGGGATTATGATTTCTCGATCACGAAAGATGGTCATACGATGGGAACTATCGAAAAAGAATGGTTCGCATTCAGTGATAGCTATAAATTAACAGTGGCTCATGGAGAAAATGAGACCTTCTTCATTGCGATGGTCATTGCAATTGACAACTGTCTTCATAACGAGAAAAATAACAACTAATTAGAATAAGAATAAGGAAAATGGATAACATAATAATTGGCTACATGTTTTAATATGCTAAGTAATTCTATAGCCTTCTTTCTACTTCCTAAATCCTCAAAAGTCCGCGAGTCCTTCACTTGTGGACTTTTATTGTATAATTTTCATTTATTTAGAACAGATAAAATAATTGTAATTGACATAGAAACTATTATAATAAATAGGAAATATTCATTTAAAAGGAATAATAAAAACCTATATTAAAGGAAAGCTCGAGCTCTTTGACTTTAAAAATTCACCTAAGGATATAAAGTTAATCCATTCATTAAATAAAGAAGGCTATAGTGATTAAGATCCTAACTATATTAGGTTCTAATTTTTAGTCTACAATCTAAAAAGATTGCATATAATGTATTGTACTCTTTGTACATATCACTATTTTTTAATATAAAATCTCCTTTTTAAAATTTTTACTTTTGGGAATTTCCTTTATCTTTCAAGCCAAGAAGAGTTTTTCTTCTTGGTTTTTTAGTTTCAACATATAGATGTATCATGCAAATTTTTATCATGAAAATTAGATAAAATAACTTACTATTCACACAATATAAGTATGTAGAAGGAAACAAAACTAATAACGATAAGACGTATGAACCAGAAAATACTCTAACTCATTTCTAAAAAATTGTTAATTTAATCCTTTAAATAATAAAATATCTTTCGTTATAAACTTTAACTATATAGGAGGTTCTTTATGACTCATGAACAAATCTTAGACATATTAAATTTCCGTCATGCCTGCAAAGAATTTGACTCGTCGAAAAAGATTTCAGACTCAGATTTTGAAATTATCTTAAAAGGTGGTCAATTATCACCAAGTTCAATGGGAATTGAACCATGGAAGTTTCTTGTCATTCAAAACGAATCGTTACGAGAAGAGCTAGCTACTGTTTCATGGGGTGGAAAAAAACAAATCCCTTCATGTTCACATTTAGTAATTTTATTAAGTCGTATGCCTAAAGAATTAAAGCATGATTCTTCATACATCCATCATTTATTAACAGAAGTTAAACAAATGCCTCAGGAAGCTGTTGAAAATTTCAAAGGGGTTATTAAAATGATTGAAGATACACGTTTTCAAAATAATGAGCAAGCCCTCTTAAATTATTCATGTTTACAAACATATATAGCAGCAGCAAATATGATGACAGTATCAGCTATGCAACAAATTGATTCTTGTGCAATGGGTGGTTACGATCAAAAAGCCGTTGAAGAGATATTAATTAAGCATAACTTATTAAATAAAGAAGAGTTTTATCTAACATTAATGATAGCCTTCGGTTATCGTATCAACGAGCCTACACCCAAAACACGTCAATCACTAAATGATTTAGTAGTTTGGGTAAAATAAAAGGACTGAATAATCAGTCCTTTTATTTATAAGTAAATTGACATTAAGATAACAATCGCCAGATTAAAAAATGGAATCATATGATCCACAATATAATCGATCATAAAATATCCTTTTTTCTCACTCCCCGCTAAAATTTGTTCTAAGCAGTAATTCCCAACTAAATATGCCATCGATAATCCAAAGGCTACTAAAGTTAACAATGGTTTATGATAAACAAATGCCCCAACGACAGGATGAAAAACAAAAAGAACTCCTGTTAAGATTCTTAAATTATTAACTAAGACACCTGCATCAACCATCTTACCAGCTTCATCGTACATTTGAGTTACTTCTTGAACCATATCAACATTAATTTCATTCACAGCTTGCTTAACATGTCCTACATATTTTGAATAGGAAACAAATCGCTTACGCTTAATAATCGATTGAACATTTTGAACCATAAAAAAAATAAAACTAAATAAAATAATTGATTTTAAAATAAACATACGCTTCCCTTTTCCCTCTATCAGTCAAATTTCGATAATATACATCTATCATAAAAAATTAATTTCAGATAATCAAGTCTCAAGCTAATTTTTATTCATTATTTCATATAGAGTCCGACTAATTCCATCTGTGGATTATAACTTAACGTAAGTTGTAATGTCCCCTTTTCATATTTGGCTAATACAACAACTACAGCATACTCCTCTTTTCCAGAGATAATATAATTAGAAATAGCATCAAAAGTTCCTAACTTTTCATATAATGGTATCCATGCCTGTTTAATAACATCCGCACTTAAATCATTTTGTAAATCTAAACTTACCGAATCTGTGATTGCTTGATACTCGCCTGCATTTAACTGTTCTAGAACCTTCTGTGCTGATGATTTCAAAGTGGCTTCATCGTAATCGTCACTTAATACTGAATTAGAACACCCAACTACCCCTAGCACCAAAACAAATAAACAAAGGATTTTTTTCACCTTAATCCCCTCCCCCCTTAAATCTTATGATTAAAATGAAGATATAATTAAATAAATTTTATAATCTTTACAAACAAATCCATCATATTTATAACTATTTTCCAAGCTAAAATCTTAAAACATCCTAAATATAAGCCTCCTATAAAAGCCATAAAGTTTTTATGCTGTAAAAAATTGATTACTTCTTAGCTAATTTTGTCGAATTTATGATAAACTAGCGCTAGAAGTTATTTGGAGGAGATTATATGAGAAAGTTTATTATTGATACAGATACCGCATCAGATGATGTGATTGCAATTATTACTGCACTTCGTGAACCAAGTATTGAAGTTTTAGCGTTAACAGTTGTTGCTGGAAACGTTGGCTTAGAACAATCAATTCAAAACGCTCTAACAGCCATTAAGGTGGCTGATACTTATCAACCTGCTGTTTATGGTGGGATGAGCAAACCATTATTCCGTAATTTATTCACAGCAGCTGATGTTCACGGTGAAGATGGTCTTGGAAATATGTTTTTACCGAAATCAAATATTCCAATCGAATCTGAACATGCTATGGATGCCCTAATTCGTTTAATCGAAGAACATCCATATGAAATTGAATTAATTACGCTTGGCCCATTAACAAATATTGCAATGGCTGCATTAAAGGCACCAGAAACAATGAATAAATTAAAATCGATTACGTTAATGGCAGGAACAGGACTAGGACCTGGTAATACAACTGAAACTGCTGAATTCAATGTCTATGTCGATGCAGAGGCACTTTCAATTGTATTAGGAATAGATGTTCCAAAACTATTTGTTGGTTGGGATGTTATTGAAAAAAGAGCCTTCATTACTGAAGATGATTTAGCCCATTTAGATAATAGTGATTCTCCAATTGCGAAATTCGCTGTTCGCTGTACAAAATCACTTCATGACTTCTGTAAAGGACTTGGTCTAAATGGATTTGAATTAGCAGATCCAACCGCAATGATTTGTGCGATTTGGCCAGAGGTCATGACCAACTGTATTGAAGCTCACGCAACTGTGGAAACAAAAAAAGAAGAGAACTACGGACAAATTTTCTTAGACCAAGAATCAGCGACACCCAACTCTACTACTTGTATCGACCTTGATGGTGAGCTATTAAAAACATATCTATTTAATACTTTATTAATGAAGGAAAACAAATAAAGAAAAATTTAAAAGAATAGATTTTAATCAAAAGCTCAACCATTATGAGAGACTATTGTGTTTTTACAAAACATAGTTCCTCGCTTTTTTGATAATAAATTATATCAGTCCAGATAAGTTTTTTACATCGTAAAAACTTTTAGCTGGACTATAGTCTGCCTTGCACGGCATAGCCATTCCATATTTCGGTTGCTGTATTAAATGTAGAAAACATTTCTGTTTATATATAGATTTTTACTTTCATAAAAAGCGATAGCCTCATGACTATCGCTTTAATTTATGAACTGATAACTTACAAGGCAGAATATCTAAAAGGCCTTGTAACGAATCGAACTAACTTATAAATGATGTACGCTGGAACCCCATATTGAAGCCCAATCACTACAACAAAGAATGATAATTTAACAATAAAGATTAAAAGCATAAATAAGCTAACTAATAAGCTAATTAAAGCACTCATCATTGAGCCCTCCTATAATGAAGTTATATCCTATCTATACTATGCAGATAAATATGAACGTGTGCTATCTTTTTTTATATTACCCTCGCTTTTAAAATCACTAACTCTTTGTTAAAATGAATTGATAAACATTAGCGCATTAAAGAGAGGAAGTAGATTTTATGAAATATAGACACTTAAATAAATGGATTAAACAGCTACCAACGCCTGCTAAAGCTCTCGTTATTATCGGTTTAATTATTTTAACAATAGTATTCGGTGAACCTGCGATCGATAAAATCGAGCAACTATTTAATAATAGTAATATTCAATTAGAAACTGTGACATTAAAACGCGTTGTTGATGGTGATACAATTATCGTCACTAATCAAGCAGGCTCTGATCTTCGTGTAAGACTGATTGGTATAGATACGCCTGAGAGTGTTCATCCAGATGCAAATAAAAATACTGCTGAAGGTCAACTTGCGAGTGATTATACAAAAGAACAACTTAAAAAAAATCAAACATTATATTTAGAATATGATGAAGAACTTCATGATCAATATGGACGAACATTAGCTTATGTATGGTTAACTAATAACGTTGATTCAAATGATATTGAGGATATCTCAAATTATATGTATAATGCTAAATTAATCATTGATGGATACGCTGTTGCAAAGAAATTCCCACCAAATATAAAATATGCCGAAATCTTTAAGCAATTAGAAACTAAATAATAATAAAAGGACAGATTAAAATTGAGTCTGTCCTTTTACTTTCGATATTTTTTTAAAAACTGATCATTCCATTTCATATGATGGCGAATATAAGGACTCATACTTTTCCCTTTTAAATTAGCAATTAACATAGGTGTTAAAGAAACTAAAGCATCTCGGTACCCTGTTTGAATCTTTTCAGTGATAGAGGCTTGATTAAAATTCAATGTTCCCGATCCATTAATTAACTCAAGTGATGATGATGGATAGATTTCTATAATATTAAACTGTTGATATAAACGCTTATCAACTTGATCAGTATAGGTTAAGTGAACAACAATAATTAAATCCAAATCATGATTCATTAATGGAGAAATAGGAACATTATCAGCATTTGCAGAAGCATAAAGTGGATTATTAATTCCTCCATCAGCATATTGCTTGCCCTTGAACGAAACAGGTGGAAAAATATACGGAACTGCACATGAACCGAGCGTAATATCAATAATCTCCTCTTCAGAATAATCATTTAATCGAAAATATTCTGGATGCCCATCTGTCACATTATAAGCACAGCTATATACATCGATATTTGTTTTATGTAAGATGCCAACATCAACAAATTCCTTAATATAATCCCGAATTCCTTTTTGAGAGATAAGGCCTAATGCACCTAAATCAATACTATCAACTATTGGCTCTCCCTTATGAATTGTAATTTTTTTAATCAAATCACCAATATCACTAATTTTAAGTCCATCCCCTTTGGTTACAATTTTTGAATAAGAGAGCGACTTCCAACTTTGATCAATCAAATCGCGATTTTTCATGCATAAACAAAGAGCATTTAATGTTCCAATAGACACGCCTGATACGACATCAATATTATCAATTAAGTCTAAATCCCATAATGCACGAATTACCCCCGCTTGATAAGCTCCTTTAGCCCCTCCACCTGCTAGCACTAATCCAACCTTTAATCTAAACAACTGCCGCCCTCGAAATATCATTACTAACACCTCACATTTATTGTTATTATAGTGTATGTAGGTGTTTGCCATCTAATATATAAATTTGATGAATTGATAAAAAAAGTCTAACTAGTTGTTAGACTTTTTCATTTTATAATAAGTATATTTAATTAATCCACAGACTACAAATAAAAAGACAATAATAATGATACTTAACAGCATAAACAATTGTTCTGGTAATGCTAGGATAACAGGATCTGTTCGATAATCAAATACCCAGTAATCATTTCTAAAAAAAATCTTATGGAACATTGTAAATGTATTAGAGAAATTAAACGTAATTAAACAAATTAATACTCCAAAAACAATGAAGACTAGATTAGCTCCTTGATTGAAAATTGATAAAATACATTTATCTTTATGCTGATGCTTCATAACAATAAAGATTCCCAGGGCAACAATAAATAATAATACAATGATATATAAAGCTAGAAAAATATTTTTAACATCTGCGAAATGAATCATTCCCGCTTCACTCATTACGAAATCTGGTAATTCTAAATAACCTCCGCTTGGCCTTTGTAAGTAAGAAATAATACTTTTATAGTTTAACATTAACTTTTCTGCTGATAGACCTGTGATTAGCGATAATTGATACTTATCAATCACATATTGATAAATTGGAGTACAATTTAATACGATCAAAACAATTGTTGATACGAGCGCTAGAAAGAACCAAATGGCACCTACCCCTTCTACAACTATTTGTTTGATTGTCTTCCTCTTTAACATTTTTCAACGTCTCCCTTTTTTAACAATAAAATTCCGATACATCACACAAGTGGAAAGATGATTGCTACTCCTCACCTAACCTTTAATCCAACTTGTTCTGATGTTAAGTTTACCATCTTTTTACTAATATCGTCTATACAGAAACAGATGAATAGCGTACATTGGCTACACCAGGTTTAAGCTTATTAAACAACTTTAATAAAGATTTCTACTTCTTATACAACATATTATTAATCACTTACTTTAATAATGCTTAATTTTTGTGATAGTTTTATTCAATAGATGATCGTGAGTATAGACACCCTATCGCTAATAAATCATTGGTTTATTCCTGAATCGTTCATCTAAATTAAGTAAACATTTATCAAAAATTAACTAACTGATATCCTAATATAGAGCAATCACTCATACAACTTCTCATTTGTATCTTTTATGTTTTACAGATAGTGTAAATATATGTCAATTAATGTAGAGTGGTATTCTATTAGAAAACATGTCAAATAGCTTGAAATATGATAAAATAATACTATTATCGCTAAATGCTTAAATTGTTTCAAAAGGGAGTGGTGAATTTGGATTTCAATCAACTAGCATCAACTTTGGATACCGATATCCGCGTAAAGCGTGCTCAAGCAGTGAGTATTGAAATTGAAAGTTATATCGGTCATGGACCGCTTGAAGTGATGGAATTCGGATGTGGAACAGGTCTAATCTCCTTAAATCTAAAAAAGAAAATTTCAGAAGGGTTAATGGTGGATAGCTCTAGCAAAATGATTAAAGAGCTTGAACAAAAACTAGTCGACCAAAATATAACTAATATACAAACTTATACAGGGGATATCTTAGAATCAGACTTTGATCGAAAATTTGATATCATCTATAGTTCCATGGTGATGCATCATATCAAAGATTTTCAATCGGTCATTAAGAAATTAGTTAGCTATTTAAAAACAAATGGAAAGCTGATTATTGTCGATTTACTTCCTGATAACGGGGAATTTCATCGTGAGCATGAAAACTTTGAGGGACACCATGGATTTACGATTAATGAAATGGTTAGTGCCTTAACAGAAGCAGGACTAAAAGAAGTTAGTGGACGTAAATTCTATTCAAGTTATAAACCAGTTGAAAATAAAAAGCATCCCTATAGTTTATTCAGCGTTGTAGGCATTAAATAATCACATACAAAAGGCGTCGTTTTTAAAAACGACGCCTTTTGTATTTAGTTATCAACTTTAAACTGTGTTACAAACTTAAGAATGGCTTGTTCTAATGTTTGACTTTCATCTCCTCTATAATAGAAATGTCCTGATTTACAAAGTTCAATCAATTCATAATTATCGCCCGTTAATTTCTTTTTCAAAATTTTCGTTGTTCTATTTCTAACAAATTCATCACATTGACAGTGAATGAATAATAACGGCTTTTTAATCATAGGTAATTGTTTTTTCGTCTCATATATTAAGTGGAATAAATCTAAATATCTTGGAATCCATTTAAGATAATCCCCCCACGTTCCTTTTGAAATACTCCAAGCCCGATAACTGGCTAATACATATTCATCATCTTGACTATAATGTCCTGTTAATACCTTAAGTGAACAAACAAATCCTTTTAAGCTAACCTTAACCGATAACGGAGTTGCCAAACAGACAACCCCAACGACAGCCTCATGCTTTTCACATACTAATAATGATAATAACGTCCCCATTGAATGTCCCACAAGAATAATCTGTGGATATTTCTTTGAAATCTCTTCAATCTGGCAGTTAACGTACTTTATCCACTGCTTACGATGACTTTTAGCAAACTCTCGTGCACTGCCACCATGTCCAGGGAGTAAAATTCCGAAAGATGACATTCCTTGATCTAAAATCTTTTCAGCTAATCCATGAAATTGATACGGTCCTTCTAAAATCCCATGAATAAAAATCACTGCTGTTGTTGCTCCTTCTAATTCACATGAAAATGGTTGATGAGCTACCTTCTTTTTTAAATTCATAATATCATTCCCTCTTTAATCTACCCTTAGTCTTACAATTTTTCTCAATAATTATTCTTAATTTTGTTACATTATGAACAACATTACCACTTTAAAAAGAGCATAAGTGATATAACAAGGGGATTATATCACTTATGCTCTTTAAATCATTTGTAATTTCTTTGATACAATCTTCTGCTTGTGGATAAAGTCCTGACTTTTGAACTACTCACGACTAAGGTTACGGGTATATAGGGGCTATTTAATCAATTGATTCTCTAATTCAAAAAATAATCATAACCTTCTAACGCATCCAGCACGTGATATTGTGGCGTATATGGATTTCCATTAGCATGTGTTGTCACTAATACATATTCGTTCTCACCATCTGTTGCATAGCTAGCTAAACATAGCCCAGCTTCTTCCGTATAACCTGTTTTTCCACCTAAGACTTCTCCTCCATCAAAAACCGGATCCCCCATACGATCAAACATACGGCTCGTAAAAGTTAATCGGCTCGAACTTGTAGTTGTATAAGATTTAGCAGAAAAAATCTCTCTAAACTCATCATTCTTTAAAGCGACTTTCTCTAAAATAGCTAAGTCCCATGGTGTTGAGTAATGATTATCGTCATGAAGGCCTACGACATTTGTGAAATGAGTATCTTCCATTCCCAATTCTTGAGCTTTCTCGTTCATCAGCGCGACGAACCCTTCCTCTGAACCAGCGACTACTTTTGCCATCATAAGTGCCGCATCCGCTCCAGAAGGTAGCATCGTTCCATATAATAAATCGTCATACGAGACGCTTTCTCCATTCACGAATCCTGCAATCGCTGCTCCCTCTTCTGCAAGTGTATTATAATCGATATCAATAGTAATCGGTCCATCTAGTCTATGTTCGATACCCACTAATACGGTCATCATCTTCGTCAATGAAGCTGGGTAAGTTCTTTGGTAAGCATTTTTCTCATAGATAACCTCATTGGTCGTTAAATTAACAAGTAGCGCATAATCACTGACAAGATTTAAGTCAACATCTGAAGCGGTTAACACTTGATTAGTCTTAAATCCATACCCATGATGAAGCATAAATAATAGATCCTCATGATTGAGACCATAAAATAAATTATAATGATTATATAAATTAACGTCCTCTACTATTGGGGCGGCATTTACTTTCAATAAGAAGCCTCCAACCAATAAACTGGAAATGACTAGTGTTTTTGATATAACTGATTTAAACATAAAAAAAATCAACTCCTCTTATATGACTATTAAACCATATAATTGAAATTGATTCCTTATGAATTTTTTGTAATTATCTTACTTAATTCGCCAATAAAAGCGTTATTGATGCTTTTCTTGTAATTTTTTAAAGAAACGATAAATACTCTCTAAGGCTTGAACTAAATCTTCACGGAATTCTAAATCTTTTAATGCCGCGTTGACTAATTCCTCATGGAATTCTTCATGAATTTCAAAAACCTTTTGCCCTTTTTCAGTTAAATCTAGTAAAACAACACGACGATCATTGACATCACGCTTACGTGTCACATAACCTTTTTCAACTAAACGGTTAACTGAAGTTGTTAAAGTTCCCATCGTAATCATTAAACGTTTAGAAACTGTCCCCATTGTGGCTGGTTCACACTTACGGATGGCTTCAATAACATGAATCTCTGTCATTGTCACATCGACCGCATCGTGCTCAGTTAAGTTACGTTCTTCTAAAATTAAAATTTGGTTAAAAACATCTGTTAATAAATCATTAACTACTTTTCTTGAACGTTCCACCCTTGCACCTCCTAATTTAAAGTCAAGCGAAATCGCTCATATTATTTATATTTTTAAGCAACACACAATCGCTTACATTACATCATCTATAAACTTAGATTGAGCGAAATTAAATGAATTATGACCGTTTTTTTATTTTGTTTAAAAAACTAGGAGAATGGGTTTAATCACTCTCCTAGTTAAGCTCAAATTATTGATGGCTTTCGATATATTCAACGATATTTTTTACGCTTTTCATTGATTTTGCATCTTCTTCAGCGATTTCTAAATCGTATTCTTCTTCTAATGCCATGATTAATTCTACAGCGTCTAATGAGTCAGCTCCTAAATCTTCTAACGTTGATTCAATTGATACTGCTGCCTCATCTACACCTAATTCATCTACAATAATTTCTTTAACGCGATCAAATACCATTTTAACTTCCTCCTTCATCTAACTATAGTATTATTATAAATAGTTTGAAATACAAAGTAAATACTTTTTTAAGCTTTTTCTACTGTATATTTAGATTTTAATCCTTGAGTGAAGTTAGAGTACATTTCGTTTTGTTTTTTAGATGTTAAGTATTGTTGAATTTGACCTTTTACATCAGTGAATGGAACAATATCTTTTTTATCTAATAATTTGATTAAGTGGTAACCGAATTGTGTTTTAACCACTCCTGAGATTTCTCCGATATTTAAAGCGAATGCTGCTTGCTCGAATTCAGGAACCATTTGTCCACGACCGAAATCTCCTAAATCTCCACCACGTGATCCAGATGGACATTTAGAGTTTGCGCTTGCTAATTCATGGAAGTCTGCTCCACCTTCGATTGCTGCTAATAATTCATTAGCTTGCTCCTCTTCTTCAACTAAGATATGAGCCGCACGAATCATTTCTTCTTTGAATTGTTCTTTATTTTCGTTGTAGTATGCTTCACATTCTTCATCTGTTACATTGATTGTTTTAAACATTTGTCCAATGCTGTGTTGGAAAACAAATTCACGATATAATTTTTGGAATTCTTCTGTTTGTGTTAATCCTGACTCAATTGCATCTTCAACAACTAATTGACGTGCAATTAATTCGTCTAATAAATCTTGTTTTTGTTCTTCTGATGTAATATTAATATTTTGTTGAGTACGTAATGCTTCAACTGTTTCATTTAACATTTCTTCAGTGATAGCATAATCTTTAACTTTTGCTAATACTTTTGACATGATCGTAACATCCTTTCGGGTTCTTTTTATAGACCTATTGTATTATTTATTTCAACTTTAGTAAATATATATACCAAATTATTCATCGGTATTTCAATATTATCCACAATTCCCTATATATAAATAGGAATAACACCTTTTTAACATCCAAACATTTCATAGCATTAGTGTAATAAACTAATCCTGTCATGTTCGCACTTAATATTACAATCTGTGAACAAAAAAGAACGCTCGATTCTTTGGTCAAAATTATGAGAGCTATAATAAAGATAAAAAACTTTCATCTATTGTACTTATACTCGATAATAACTATTATCTGTTTTTAGTTCTTTATAAATAAGGCACTCGTTTTATTTTGATGTTTTAGCATGGTATCCAGATGTTGAATCGTAAGATCTTGTAAATTGATAGTTTTTACAATCGGCTTTTCAGGTTCGCTCACTCAAATCTTCCAAAGCTCCACTGTTGTTCCAGGCTTCATATTTTCATAAAGATAACAAAGTAAGGCCTCATAGTGACACTCACATGACCCTAAATGAACATCATTCAGATAAGATTTTTTCGTATGAGTGCGAACTACTTTATCATTAATAAAATCACTAGAATGGATCATGAGCTCATCGAACTCTTCCTCTGTTTCATAGATTAAAACTTCTGAATCTAAAGGTAAATCGTATTCATTCGTCATCAGTCCTCTATCAACTGCTTCTTTAACCGTCATTCGATGCTTATCTGTATTACCCACACGTGGCATTTCATAATCTGAAGCAATGAAGTTAAAATAACTCATCAAACTCTCCTCTCATGATTAAAAATCACCCTACCGTTACATCGATATTGTAGCATTTTTTTTCATTTATGTGATGTACTATGCCTAAAAAAAGGAGAAGGATAACATGGAAATAGTAGGAGAGACAAACTTTATTATGAGTTTCTTTTCTTCCATCTTATTTAGATTACCTAATCTATTAAACTTGATTATTTACTTCTTAGTTATTTATGCACTCATTCTATTGATTAAATGTTTAAAAATTTATATCAAAAATAACTCGAATTAATCTAAAACCAAGGTGCAGTAAATAAACAAAGAGGGATTACGTCTAGTTAGACATAGTCCCTCTTTGTTTATCTAAAAATATTAAGCTGTGTTAGACAATTTTGTTGATAACAAATGATTTGGTGTCAATGGTTATTGAGTATCATTTTTAAAGATTCTCTCTACTTCAAGTAGAAAAATAATCAATAACAACATTTTCATCTAACAGAGCCTTATTTTTTGGAACCTTGAGGGTCGTGACGGATGTCGTCTTTCATCCTATTTATCCTTCACGTACAACTTCGAATCTGGTTCGTTCAGACCAACCGTCCATTTCTTGATTCGAATACACGCGAAAACACGTCTTAAACGCCTCCGGTAACGGTTTTGAAAAATCAAAGCGTTGCATCAAGTTTTTAAGGCGAATAGCATCCCCTAACGTTAACTCATCCCAATCCTGATAGGGAAATTCTTTTTTAAGTAAGAATAAGGTCAATTCGTTCAAAATATAAGCCTCAGAAATGTATTTAAATGTTCGACTCTCAAAATCAATTTGAACTTGAACCAAGGCGACGGTGGAAATATTGCTTCGATTCAAGATCCAATAGCCGTCGTAAACATCTTTGAAAAAAGCCGTGTGATGAACCGGAAGTTGATTCACCTTAAAGGTTTCTTCTTCCAAAACTAACTCAACCGGTTGGATTTTCAACACTTCTCGCGGTAAATAACGCTTCAACATCGAAGGCGTAGCGGGAGAAAAAGCAACATTCACAAGTCCGATCGACTCGTCCACTTGATACCAATAGCTCAACACATCCTCCATTGTGATGCGTTTTCCACTCAACTCTTCTGTCAATGGTTTTGGACATCGCCAAACAAACCCAGGCACCTCTGGATTGAACACAATTTCTCCAGAATAAATCGTTTCACTGGGTTCAAAGTTTAAAAATCCAAACAAGAATTCATACTCATTTAGTCGACACAATACTGTTTCGTGGCCAACAATGTCTTTGGCTTTTCGACAATAACAAACCGCTTCACATTCGAACACATCCAGGGGAACTTGTAATCCTAACACTAACATTTTCTTCACCTCTTCTAATGTAGGTTCTCCCAGCTTCTTTTTAAAACATTCCCCTATTAGTTTCCCCTTTTTCCGCGTTTCCTTTCTCCTTTTATGCTTTTTTTATAGCTGTGTTAGACAATTTTGTTGATAACAAATGATTTGGTGTCAATGGTTATTGAGTATCATTTTTAAAGATTCTCTCTACTTCAAGTAGAAAAATAATCAATAACAACATTTTCATCTAACAGAGCCAAATATTATTGTGCTTCTGGAGCAATCATAGTCAGAGCTAATCGTTTACGTTGTAAATCGACTGAGTCTACCCACACTTTAACGATATCTCCAACTGAAACAACATCCATTGGATGTTTAACGAATTGCTTGCGCATTTTTGATAAGTGAACGAGTCCATCTTCTTTTACTCCACAGTCAACAAAGACTCCAAAGTCTACGACGTTACGCACTGTTCCTTGTAATTCCATTCCTGGTTTTAAATCTTCTAGTTTTAAAACATCAGAGCGTAAGAGTGGTGCTTCAATATCATCACGAGGATCGCGGTTCGGTGCCACGAAAGCATCTAAAATATCATTTAATGTATGCTCGCCTACTCCTAATGTTTGAACTAAATCTTGACGATCTGCTTTCTCAACCGCAGACTTTAATGCAGGAGTTCCTAAATCATCTTTCGTAAATCCTAACGTTTCAAGCACTTGTTCTGCTACTTTATAACTTTCAGGGTGAATTCCTGTTTTATCAAGTGGATTCACTCCATCAATGATACGTAAGAAGCCAATCGCTTGCTCATACGTTTTCGCCCCTAAACGAGCTACTTTCTTTAATTCTTCACGCTTTGTAAACTTCCCAACCTCATCACGGTGTTTAACAATATTATTCGCGATAGTTGCTGAAAGTCCCGCTACATATTTTAATAACGCAGGTGATGCCGTATTGACATTAACCCCTACCTGGTTAACCGTTGTTTCAACGACGAAGTTTAACGAATCATTTAATTTTGATTGCGTCACATCATGCTGATATTGTCCAACCCCAATTGATTTTGGATCAATCTTAACAAGTTCGGCTAATGGGTCTTGTAAACGACGTGCGATCGATACCGCTGAACGTTCTTCGACCTGTAAATCTGGAAATTCTTTTCGTGCCAATTCTGAAGCAGAATAAACCGATGCCCCCGCCTCATTTGTAATAATATAATAAATTGGATGTTTAATTTCTTTTAAAACATCAACGATAAAGCTTTCTGTCTCACGTGAAGCTGTTCCATTTCCGATAGAAACAATCTCAACTTGATACTGATTAATTTTATCAATGACCTTCGCACGAGCTGCCGCCACTAACTTTGGATCAGCCGTTGAACCTTTAGATTTTTCATGTGGATAAATGACATCGATGTCTAAAACTTTTCCTGTCTCATCAACAACAGCTAATTTACATCCCGTACGGAATGCAGGGTCTACCCCTAATACCACTTTTCCTTTCATTGGTGGTTGTAATAATAATTGACGCACGTTCTCTGAGAAGATATGAATCGCTTGGTTTTCAGCCACTTCTTTTAAATTGGCACGAATTTCACGTTCAATCGATGGTTTAATTAAACGTTTATAAGCATCTTCAATCGCTAATTTCACTTGTTTTGTTGATTCTGTCACTTCGCGAACAGGAATAACTTCTTTTACTAAGTAACGATGTACCCCTTCTGCATCATCTAAAATAGAGATACGTAAAATTTTCTCTGATTCTCCGCGGTTCATCGCTAAAACACGGTGAGGAACAATACGTGAGATTGGTTCACTGTACTCATAATATTGTTCATAAACTTTACGCTCATCTAATGATTCATCACGTACTTTCGATTGAATCTCACCTTTTTTCGTCATATACTCACGAATCCATTTACGATAATCAGCGTTATCAGCAATGATTTCAGCAATAATATCGCGTGCCCCTTGTAAAGCCTCATCAACGCTTTTAACTTCTTCAGTCATATATTTTGCAGCTTCGGCTTCGACACCGCTTGCTGGATATGTTAATAAATATTGTGCTAATGGCTCTAAACCTTTTGCTTTCGCCATCGTTGCACGTGTTTTTTTCTTCTCTTTAAACGGACGGTATAAGTCCTCAATTTCTGTTAACTTCTCTGCTTTTAAAATTTGTTTCTTTAATTCAGGTGTTAACATCCCTTTTTCATCAATTAGCCGAATGACATCATCTTTACGTTGTTGTAAGTTAACCCCGTACTCATACGTTTTAGAAATTTCACGGATTTGTTCTTCATCAAGCGCTCCTGTTACCTCTTTACGATAACGAGCAATGAATGGAACCGTCGATCCCTCTTCTAATAATTTAAGTACCGCATTAATTTGATTCGTTGTAATATTTAATTGTTTCGCAATTTGCTTGTATAAATCATTCATAAATTGTTGTTCCATAGAAGAAAAGCCCCTCCTTTTTATATATGCATCAGTTGATAATCATTTAAAACTTTAAGCCGAATGCTATAAATATAAACTTTCATTTGTTTTCCTAAACAATGACGTAAAATATTGTATCATAAATCAAAAAAGAAATGAGACCTTCTTCATATTTTAAGAAAAATATTCCAAACATAGTAATGAAGAAAAACAAATCTACTGTACGATAAAAACAATAATTAATAAATGACATACTACAAATAGTAAAGTTGACTTTATATTTTTGATTAACCTGTTAAAAAGGAGTGCATTTCTATGAAGAGGAATAAATAATGAAGAGAAACATATTGAAAAAATAGAAATGAATGACGAAATAAATACAATAACAATTCTATTTGCAGGCTTAATCGTATTAAAATATGTACAATTGGCTATAAAATCGAAAAAGAAATGTAATATTTGAAATAAAGCGAGTGATTAAACGATGATTGAATACTGGGACATTTATGATGAAAATAGAAATAAAACAGGGCGAATTCACCGTCGAGGCGATGAGATGCAATCAGGTGATTATCATCTCGTTATCCATGTCTGCATTTTTAACAGTAAAAATGAACTCTTAATTCAAAGACGTCATCCTGATAAAATTGGTTGGCCGGGAATATGGGATATTTCTGCGGCAGGTTCAGCACTACAAGGTGAGGATAGTCGCATGGCAGCCATCCGTGAAGTGAAAGAAGAACTAGGAATTGAGATTAATCTTGATGGCTTACATCCTCATTTTACGATCAACTTTGAGCAAGGATTTGATGATTATTGGTTCATTGAACAAGATATTAATCTTAAAGATATCACACTCCAACTTGAAGAAGTAGTTGATGCTAAATGGGTTAAAGAAGATGAACTGATAAAGCTACTTGAAGATGGTCAATTCATCCCTTACTGGTTCGGAGCAAATATTTTCAAAATTAGAAAATTAAAAGGCTCATTCTAATACTGAAGATAATTTAATCATTAAAAAACTGATAAAATAGACTCATTTAGCACTTTCTTTTCAGGTTTTATTTATATTGATTTTTATAATTCAAAGTAAAAGATTGCTTTCTATCGTTTAGGTTGTTATAATGCAAACATAATTTGAATTAAGATGAGGGATAGAGATGAAAAAAGCTGTTATTTTTGATATGGATGGATTAATGATTGATAGTGAACGAGTGACTTACGAGGAATACTGTCGTAAGCTAGACCAATTAGAGTATCACTTTGATGAAAGTATGTATCGTCGTTGTTTAGGCAAAAATAAACAAAGTGTCTATCAAGTATTTATCGATCACTATGGAGAAGATTTCCCAATCACTGAAGTTTGGAATGATGTTCATGTATCTTTAGATCATCGACTACAACAAAGTGTGCCACTTAAAACAGGAATTCTTGAATTACTAACATTCTTAAAAGAAAATGGATATAAAACAATTGTTGCCACAAGTAGTTCTCGCGCGCGTGCTGATATGATCTTACAAGCAGCTAATATTCGTCATTATTTTGATGATACAATCTGCGGAGATGAAGTCACTTGTGGAAAACCAAATCCAGAAATCTTCTTAACTGCTTGTGAAAAATTAGGCGTTACACCAGAAGAAGCCTTAGTGTTAGAAGATAGTGAAGCTGGAATTACAGCCGCTCATGCTGGAAACATCGATGTCATCTGTGTCCCAGATATGAAATATCCAGAAGAAGAATTCGCCACTAAAACACTAAAAATCGTAGACTCATTATTAGACGTTATCGAACATTTAAAATAAATAATAAAAAAGCTGTTATCCTATCAGATAACAGCTTTTTTATAGTGATGGTTTAAACATACTCTCCCAATATAAATAAAGGCAACGAGTATTTGCCTAGTATTAAATTTAACACTCATCTATCATACAAAAATAGTTTGTAGAAATTATGTGGATAATGACGAATTATTGTAGAAACATGAGAACTACTTCCATTACTTTAATGATTCACTATATTTAGGAAGCTCCATTCCACGCTCCCAACTCAATAAACGATCATCTTCAAATTCCCTCTCATATGGATTTTTTTGAATTTTAACATAAAAAGCCACTGAAACAACAACTTCAGTGACTTTCATATTAAATTAGTCCTAAATCTTTACAAGCGTTATAAATCCCATCTTCATACACTGGTTTTGCCACGTAATCAGCATGTTTTTTTAATTCTTCGTGGGCATTTCCCATTGCGACTCCACACCCAACTGTTTGTAACATTTCAATATCATTCAATCCATCTCCAAAAGCAACGGCATTCTCAGGTTTTAATCCTAATTTGTCTAAAATAACTTCAATGGCTGTTGCTTTTGATCCAACCTTCGGTAATAAGTCAATTCCATTTGGTTGCCAGCGAACAATACGAACCTCCTCAATTGGTTCAAAGATATGTTCATTTTCCTTTGTTACTCCCGCTACCATTTGATAAATTTTATAATCCGGTTTCTCTAAATTTGTCTCAATGATTGGATAAGGTAAATTCATATTATCAAGTGCCTCGAGTAATACTTCTTGGTTTTCCCCCGATAACACATAATGATGAGTCGGCATCCATAGTAATGGCACATGATTTTCTTTTGCCACTGCTACAATTTCATCTAATAACGCTTGACTATATGGCGCTTCATACATGACACGGCCATTCATCACCGCATACTGACCATTTGTACAAATAAAACTATCAATCTCTAGTCCCTTTAATAATTCCTCAATCATGAACGGTGAACGTCCTGTTGCAATAAATGGTGTAATTCCATTCTCTTTTAATAAACGAATTGCCTCAACCGTTGAAGCTGGCACTAACTCCATATCAGACGACTGATTTTTCTTTGAATGATTATCCACAATTGTCCCATCTACATCAAAAAATGCAACCTTAATATCCATCTTCAAACCTCCTATGTCTCAATATCCATAGAATACTACAAAAACACACCGAAATCCACCAAATAAAATACAGAAACAACAGAATTCTTCCTTATTTTTAAGCTATTTTATTTAGTAAAATGAAAAAAATATCAAGCTGATGTATGAATCATCATTTGTTTACTTATACTGAATTGTAAAGGAGGAGAATATTATATGCCAGCGGAATCAGTTAATACACCATTACAAGCACTTACCTATATTGCTAGCAATCTCGTTATCTTACTTGCCGTCGTATCAGTTCTGACGTATCTCTTCTTAAAAGGATATGACCTCGTAATGAAAAACAATTCATCTAAATAAAAAAAGGCCTACGTTTAATTCGTTCTTAATTAAGCGTAGGCCTTACATTTTTAAATTGTTCGTTCATAATTACTTACGATTACCTTCTTTATCAAATGACATATGAACACGCCATTCTGTCAATCCTACAACTAATAGCGCCATAACAATAATCTCAACTAAATTTATGATGATTAATTCCCAAATAGCTAATGTTCTAAAATAAGAATTTAAAAACACACCAATAACTAATAAGATACCACCAACAATCAATAATAACTTTGCGGCAAACTTATTAGATACTCGCCATGTCTCAACTGTTTGTTTAACTGATAACACACGATAACCAAGCCTTCGATGCGGTAAATCAGATTCAAGATAAGTCACAAGTCCAAAGAACATAAACAACAACGGCGCAATAAATATACTAAACTCTTGCATTCTAACTCCCCCTTATAATTATAATTCCTCCTATATTATACCATATTTATATTATATTTAGGCAGAGCTCTAAAGTGCACAAAAAAATCCGACAAATTTGTCGGATTTTTCATTAAATCGTCTTAACAGTTTGATTCACTGAATCTTTTAATACTAACTGTGAAGAGTATCCTTGATATAAGATCGTTAACAGTAATGCACTCACAATATATGAAGCAATGATATAAGGAGCATTATAAACAATTGAATACACCCATGGATTTTGAGATCCGGCATATTCAGAGAAGAAGACTACACCAGAAATAACATGACATACAAATCTAGCAAATGAAGCAACACCAGTTGCTACCCAAATATAAATCATACGTTTCGATCCTGTTGTGTGATTGACCTTTGAAGCAAAGAACCCAACAAAACCTAACACAGCATATGGTAATGGATAATCAAATAATAATTGAACTGGGTGAATAATATAAGCACCCGTTAATAATTGCAATAATCCCATCACAAATCCACCTGTAAATCCTGCAACCCATCCATAACGGAATGCAATAATGGCGAGTGGAACTAATGAGATAGAAATTGAGCCTCCATTTGGCCAAAACCATCCCATAAAAAGATTAGCCAAGTAATCAAGAACAAAAGCTAAGGCTACTAGAATACTAATCTCTACTAATTTTTTTGTTTGTGAATTTCTCATAAAAAAATCCTCCCTATAATCAGGAGGCTTTACGGCATAATTTAAAGTATAAGAATATCCTTTTATCATCAAAAGGCTCGTCTACTTCCCTCCGCTAGTCCTAACTAGTTCAGGTTCAAAGGGTTATGCAATTTGCACTCTCAGCCGTAAGGCACCCCTAGTAATCTATTTCATAATAAATTTAACATATTTTTCCTAAATAATCAAATAATTTACTTCTCATATTCCTTTAATATTTTTTGATGAGCAGCAACTAGTGGATATTCATATAGATTCTGCTCATTAATCCACAGATTTGAATCTTCAGCAATTTCATCACTATATCCTGTTTGTACATTCACACAGTAACTTTCCATTTCCCAAATACGATGAGAAAACACATGAGTAAAGGTTCCGATTGGTTCAATGCAGTCGATTTCTTTACAAATTGGGGATAACTTTTCTAACAAAAATTCTCTTGGTTCTTTCTGTCCTGTATATTCAAAACTTAAAAACTCGTAAAAATTAGCAAGTAATCCCGTTTCAGGACGTTTATTCACTAAATATTCACCTTGTTGATTTTTAACGATTGCTACAACAAGTTTTGTTTTTGTTTGAGCATTTACTTTTGTTTTAACAGGTAATAAATCATCAATTCCCTGTTTAAATGCCTGACAATGTTTTTGTACAGGACAGTCTAAACATTTTGGAGATTTTGGTGTACAAATTGTTGCTCCTAATTCCATTAATCCTTGATTAAAAGCACTCGGATCTTCATGGGAAATAACTTCTGAAACAACAGCTTCAAAAATCTTTCTCGTTTTCGCTTTAGCGATATCTTCAAAAATACAACACACACGACTCATCACACGAAAGACATTTCCATCAACGGCTGGCGCTGGAATTCCAAAAGCAATACTGCTAACAGCACCTGCTGTATAAGGTCCAACCCCTTTTAACTTAAGTATTTCTTCATGAGTTGTAGGGAATCCTCCCATCTCTTCAATCATTCGTGCACTTTCTCGTAGATTGCGAGCACGCGAGTAATAACCAAGACCTTCCCATGCTTTTAATAACGTTTGATCATCAGCTTCGGCTAGTTCTCTTGTCGTTGGAAATAGCTTCATAAAACGTTCATAGTAAGGAATAACCGTCACAACTTGTGTTTGTTGTAACATAATTTCTGATACTAAAATACGATAAGGGTCACGATTGATACGCCAAGGCAGATCACGCTTAACTTTATAATACCAATTAATTAAATCATCTTGAAATGCTTTTATATTTAAATGCTCAGTATAATTCTCAAGCAATATGTTCACCTACTTTTCTTCATAATCCTAGTCTAACAGATATCAGATTAAATTAAACGCAAAATACTACAAAATTCTTACGTTCAACAAAAATAAAAAGCACCCGCAGGACACATAGTACATTTCGGTGCTTTTCATTTAAAACTAACGTTTAATTGGTGAAATTATAGTTTTTAAACCCCTTCTATAATTTCATCTTAATAAGTATTATACTCGTCTATTCACTAAAATGCTAGTGGTATTATCAACCACACAATTGTTCGTTTAATACTTTTGCAAGTGGTCGAATATCAGTCCCTTTTAAAAACTGAAACTCAACCTGATTAATAGCAGATGCCCATACTTTTAGTTCCGCATCCATGTCAAAGGTTCCTGCACTTTCACAAGAAAAACCAGTTAACTTAGAATAAGGTAAAACCATGTACTCTTTCTTACGACCAGTTACACCTTGAACATCAATAATTAATAATTTCTTATTCGTTACAATTAATCGATCTCGAACTGATTTATAAGAAAGTAATACTTCCTCATTACTACCAATTAAAAACTCAAACATACCTAACCCATCATCTAATTTAGTAGACATAAGACCGACAATCTTAGGGGATAGTTCTGGCATCAATGATTCCTCCTTTATACTCGATAAATCAATAATTTATTAAATTACTCTACATCATTATATTGTATTTTAAATCTTTTTATTCAATAGACTATACATTAAAAGGTGCCTTATGGCACCTTTTTAATTATTCTTTAGATAAAACAACAGCATCTTGTTTATCTAATTCTGTTAAATAAACGTTAACAACTTCTTTTTGAGACGTTGGAATGTTCTTTCCAACATAATCCGCGCGAATTGGTAATTCACGATGACCACGATCAATTAACGTGGCTAATTGAATGTTTTTGGGACGGCCATACTCAAGTACTGCTTCTAAAGCGGCACGTACAGTACGCCCTGTATATAAAACATCATCAACCAAAATAACAGTCTTCCCGTTTAATGTCATCGGTACTGTACTCTGGTTTACAATAACTTCTTTCATTTCACGAGTAATATCATCGCGATATTTTGTAATATCTAACTCTCCTAACGGAACAGTAACACCTTCAAATACTTCAATTAAACGAACAAGACGTTCAGCTAAATATGAACCACGCGTCTTGATTCCAATAATAACAACATCATTTAAATTATCATTTTTCTCTAAAATTTCATGAGCAATCCTTTTTAATGAACGTGTAATCGTATCTTGGTCAAATAACACTTTTTCCATTTGAATTACAAGACCCCTTTCTTTTATGACATCGGTTGTCTTTAGAATATCACAAAACATATAGATTTTGAATATGAAATACAAACTAATACTTTAAAACCTCATGTAATGAAATTTTATCAAGCTGAACTTTTGAACACTTCATGGCAATCAAGTAAGTCATCATAACCGTAAGTCCTCCAATAATAGTTTGAGCCATTGTAAAATCCGTTGGAATTGCCATTGGAAGTTCGGAAGCAATCAGCGTCATAATATAATCGACTCCTGCTCTAGTTAGGGGAATACTCAATAAATAAGCTATCATCACAAAGGGGAAATAGATCGTTAACACCATTTTCGAAATCTCATTCTCACGGTATCCCATCACTTTAAGAATCGAAATCTGTTTCTGATTTTCATCAATAATAAAGGTTGTAATCAATATCATCATAATACTACCCAAAATAACAGCAACAACTACCATAATCATTAACGAGACTTGAATCATGTCCATTCCAACTTCTATATTTCTCGCTAGATCATCGATGGAAAAAATATAAGAAAGATTTTTATCACTATCCGGTCGATCATTACTCCATTTTCCATTATAAACACCCGCTTCAAGATCTAGACTTCTAATTAACCCATTAAGACTTGTATAGAGCATCGGACCATTGTAGTGATTAACAATCCCAACCACCGGATAACTGAGCACCTTTCCTTTAACTTGAAGAGACAGTTCATCACCTATTTGTAATGAATAGGCACGAGCAATAAACTCGTTAATAATGACACCATCTTTGGCCAAAGAGGTAATTTCTTCACCCGCTGCATTATAAAGCGGATTGATAAAGTTATAAGGATCAATACCATACAAACAGAAAGCTGTATTTTTTTCATCTAAAATCGGTTCTACCATATATTCTAAAAATGGAGTTTCTGTCTCAGTAAATGGTTTGTTAATTAACTTGTTGTACTTAATTTGATAACTGTAATTAACGTTTTTAAATGCCTTATCCACAATATTCTCTACTGATTTAAAAGCGATTGAGGAAAAAACAAGGAAACTACTTGCTACTAGCACAATACTAAACAATGAAAGAATTTTTCCAATATTCCTAAAAGCCAATGAATATTTAAATCTTGTTTCAAAATCAAATGGCTTTAAAAACTTCATTAACCATTTAGAAACTGTTGAAATTTTCAAGTAACTACTTTCTCTCATTAACTTCAATGGTTCATCTTTAAGTAAAACTAATAAGATTACAAAACTTGCAAATCCAACAACAATCATCGGATAGATAATACCGCCTAACACTAACTCTTTCGTAAAATAAAAGCGAATCAATGGAACAATATAACTTGTCATATAAGTATTGGTCAACATAGCTGCTACACCTATCCCCAAAAAGAAACCGATTAAACTACCAATGATGGTAGCAAGGAGCGGATAGGTGACATAACTGGCTGCAATCTGAAATCGACTATATCCTATGGCTTTTAAAACGCCAATTTGAATACGTTCTGCATTAATTCTCTTTTTCATGACTAGCACAATGACAATGACAGACATCATCAATAATAATCCTGTAAAGGTCATTGATAATAATTGATTACTACTTAAATGAGCATTAACGGTACTAATTCTAACATTAATATCTTTGCTCATCGCATAAGAGACTCCATGAGCATCTGAAATTTGAGAGACAACAGATTCTAAGTCATCTACATCATGATTGAAATAACCACTATATAAGACCCATTGCTTTTCATTAAAGGCTTCATAGGCTGTTTCTGTCACAATCGCAATCGTCTCACGGGCTGGCTCATACAAAGGATTGTCATAATTAAAAATCGGATAAATATAATCTGGAACGGCAACAAAAGCTGAAATGACAAATGATTTATCATTTAATAAGATTGAATCACCAATACTTAATCCATTAGAATCCGCATACGTTTTAAAAATAGCTACTTCATCGTTTTTGATTGGTAACTCTCCATCTAATATATACGTTAGATTAACTGAATCAGTCTGCTTAATGACACGATAATCATACGTTTGTCCATTGACCTCTGTTATCACATCACGATAAAATCGACCTTCAAAGGTCACATCAAACTCATTACTTAAAATCTCTAATTGATCATCATAATAATCAATTAACGTATATTCATATTCTTTCATTAACTGACTTTTGGATTGATCAGCTAAAGCAGAGACACTAATCCCCTTCCTTGAAATCATCTCTTTAATATCGTTAGTTGTTGGAGCAGATAAGACAACAAAGAAATCTTCCTGATTCATTTTCTGAGTATAGTCAGTTAAGAAATAACTAACTGATGAGATTGATCCCTGTAAAGCGACATAAATAAAAGAGGCCATCGTAATTAAGGCAACAATAGATAAGAATTGAAAAGGTTTCTGACGAATAGTTCGTAATAGATTCTTTGATAACATTAAGCCCAACTCACTTCAGAGGCACGCTTTTTATGAGTATTATGTCTAACTTCAACAATCTCACCTGACTTCATGCGGACCACTTTATCTGCCATATCTGCAATTCCTAAATTATGAGTAATTAAAAAGATAGTCGTCTGAAACTCTTCATTAATACGCTGTAATACTTCAAGCACTGTTTTACCTGTTTCCTCATCTAATGCCCCAGTTGGCTCATCACAAAATAAAATCGATGGATTTTTAGCAATCGCTCGTGCAATTGCCACCCGTTGCTGCTGTCCCCCCGATAATTGATACGGAAACTGACTAAATAAATCATCAAGCATCACTTCTTGTAACACCTTTTCAACATCTAATGGATGATGACTTAAACGGGCTCCTACTTCTACATTCTCAAACACAGTCATATTTGGCATAAGATTATACTGTTGAAAAATAAACCCTAATTCTTTTCGTCGAAAATTTGTTAGTTGAGAGCCTTTCATCTTTGTAATCTCTTCTCCATTAACAATAATCGTCCCATCATTCACATCATCAAGACCTCCACTAACATGAAGAAGTGTTGATTTCCCTGAACCCGAAGGACCTAATACAACCACAAACTCCCCTTTATTAACTTCTAAATTGATATCTTTTAAAGCAGCTGTTTCAATATCACCTGCTCGATAGTTTTTGCATACGTTTTGAATAGAAATTAACATCATCTCACCTACCTCATCTAAAGACATTCTAGATTCAGTATTAACATAAAAAGGAATTTTATACCTTTTATAACCATAAATATTTTATTTTTCAATGATCATTTCATTCTTGTCTACCGCTCCATTTTAAAAGGCTATAAAAAGATATAGGTTTCTAAAGTTCGTTTATGCTAAAATGAAAAGGATAAAAAGATGAGGTGTTACATAATGTCCATTATATTAACTACGCTAAATTCAAAATATATTCATACTAACTTAGCCATTCGTTATTTAAAAGCAAATGCTCCAGAATTCGATATCACACTAAGAGAATATACACTGAAAGATACACTCGAAAATATTCTTGAAGATTTATTATCACGTAAACCAAAAATCATTGGATTCAGTGTTTATATTTGGAACGTAGAAAAAACGTTACAATTAATTAAGCTTTTAAAAGAAAAAGATCCCACGTTAACTATCTTCATGGGAGGTCCGGAAGTTTCTTATGATTTCGATGTTTGGTTCTCAAGAAGCCCAATTGATTATATTATTTATGGTGAAGGTGAGCTCTCATTTAAAGAATTAATGGAAGCTTTACACGGAAGACGTGAGGTGTCAGAGGTACGAGGAATTGTCTATCGTAATCTTGTGACAAATGAGCCTGTGCAAAACCCAGCTGCACCAATTCTTGATCCGAAAGAAATATTATCACCATTTTATTTTGAAGAAGATATCCCACACTTACCAAATCGTATTCAATACATTGAAACGTCTCGTGGCTGTCCTTACTCATGTCAATATTGTTTAGCTTCTGTGGATAACAAAGTTCGTTATTTTGATATGGAAAAAGTCAAAGATGAAATCCGTTATTTAATGAAAAATGGCGCAAAAACATTCAAATTCTTAGATCGTACCTTCAATATTAATAAAAAATATGCACTAGAGATGTTTAATTTTATCATCGAAGAGCATTTACCAGGAACACAATTCCAATTCGAAATAACGGCTGATATCATGCCAACTGAATTAATTGACTATTTAAATGAGCACGCTCCTGCTGGATTATTCCGTTTTGAAATTGGAATTCAATCTACTTATGAACTCACGAACCAATTAGTTAAACGTCGCCAAAACTTCGATAAACTGACAACAAATATTTTACGTATTAAAGAAGGTGGAAAGATTATTCTTCACCTCGATTTAATCGCTGGATTACCAGAAGAACCTTACGATCGTTTCGAACAATCATTTAACGATGTTTTCGACTTACGTCCAGAAGAATTACAACTTGGTTTCTTAAAAATGTTACGTGGAACAGGGCTTCGTAAACAGGCCAATGAATTTGGATATGAATATGATGAATTCGCTCCATATGAAATGAAACGAAATAATGCATTATCAGAAGAAGACGTCCATAACATACATTTAGCAGAAGAAATTTTAGAGCGATACTGGAATGCACATCGCATGGATTATACAATAGCTTACTTAGTAGATGGACCATTTAAGGCTTCGCCTTTTGCATTCATGCAACAATTTGGAGCCTATTGGGAAGACCGATATTCTTGGATTAAATATCAGCTAAGTGATTTATTTATACGATTATATGATTACTTAGAAAGTATCTCTTACGAAGAGTTGCAAACCGTTCTTTCATACATGAAACTTGATTATTTAGCACAAAGTAAAATCAAACCAAAAATTTGGTGGGAAGATCGTCTAAATAAACAAGAACGTCGTCAAATTGTTAATCGTCTAGCTGAAAAATCGGAAAAAATGATTGATTTACTTACACATCACCAAATTAACTTACCGGATATCTTCAAATATGCCGTTGTTGAACCGATTTATTTAGATGAAAACTTAAAACCAACAGATGAACTTCACTATCTAATCGTCGTTTACTTACCAAATCATCCGACTCACTATTACATTATCAAAGAAGTAATTTAGATAGATTAATCCCATTCATTGAACACACCAGACTTAAAATTATCAAACGTCCTTCACACAGGCTGATATAAGCCGTAAATTTTTTACGAGGGTCACAAATAACAATTTCTTATATGGATAATAACGTTTTAGACTGTAATAATTGTTAAATTTTACACATCTTTAAATTTATTAATGATATAATCATGTTTGAATAAATTAATATCTCGTTATGCTTTTCAACTATTAAAGGGAGTGCAACCATGTTTATCTTTAAAAAGATTAGAAATCTACTTCATTCCACCCCGACACGTTTAATTGCTGGATACTATTTCTTATTCACGGTCGGGTTTGCCATCTTACTTTGGCTACCATTTAGTCTTCAAGAAGGAGCGTCACTATCCTTTCTCGATGCCCTCTTCGTTTCAACGAGTGGACTTAGCAATACTGGATTATCACCTATCTCTACAGTTGAAACATTTAGTCTTCCAGGAATCTTAATTCTTGCATTAAATCTCCAAATTGGAGGACTTGGACTTATGATGATTTCAACAGCTATTTGGTTATTAGCTGGTCATAAAATTTCAACTCGGGAACGAGCACTTATCATGACTGATCAAAATCAAATCAATCTAAGTGGTGTTGTCAAACTCGTTAAATCGGTTTTAATCTCATTCTTAGTGATTGAATTTATCTTTATGCTTATACTCGGAAATTACTTTTACTTTGCAGGATATTACCCCGTTTACTGGATAGCCATGCTTGAAGGATTCTTCACAACTGTTTCATCGATTACAAACTCAGGATTTGACATTACAGGAGCGTCATTAATTCCTTTCCAAAATGATTATTTTGTTCAAACTTTACTTATGTTTTTAATGTTCTTTGGCGCAATGGGATTCCCAGTTATTCTAGATATTCAAAAATACTTCAACTGTAAAAAAACAAAGCAACGATTTAAATTCTCAATTTATACTAAACTAACAATGATTACAACGATTATTTTATGGATTGTTGGAATTATCGGATTCTACATTTTTGAATACAATCATTTCTTGGCAGATAAGGGGCTTATTGAAGGATTCTTCTATGCGACATTCAATTCATTAAGTACTCGTAATGCTGGATTTGCAACGTTTGATATGAATGCTTTCTCAACTGCTACTTTAACAATGTTCTGTGGTTTAATGTTTATCGGTTCTTCTCCAAACTCATCAGGTGGGGGAATTCGTACCACAACATTCGCTTTAATGGTTTTAGCTATTTTATCATTTGCTCGCGGAAAACAATATGTTAATATATATGGAAGAGAAATTGAGACACAGACCGTTTATAAATCATTCATGATTTATATTGTTGCTACTTTAATTGTTTGTCTCTCGACACTTCTTATCTGTGCAAGTGATTCATTCTCATTAATGGAAATCTTCTTCGAAGTCTGCTCAGCCTTCGGTACAACAGGATTATCAATGGGAATCACAGGTAGCTTAACGGTATTTGCTAAAATTGTCCTTATCGCCACTATGTTCATCGGACGTATTGGAATCATTACTTTCTTAATGATCTTCCGTGCAAATGCTCATCCAGCTAAAGTTCGTTATCCAAAAGCAGACATAATAATTGGATAATTTATGAATTTGAACATTTTTGTACAATGAAAGTACTTTCATATGGTAAATTAAAGGTAGGAGCTCATTTGATTGAGTGACTACCTTTTTTTATTACTTCCATTATTCAAGTATGAAAAATCAACAGTGCTTATCTTTGAAGTATAATTAGATTTAAAGTTAGGTTATACAGTAAATGATTAGATTAATTTATCCTAACCAGCTAAAATGAAGTTAGTAGGCTATTTCTTATCCTAATCTCCATGATTACGATTTATTGACCTAGTAACATGATTAAAAAGTAAGCAAATTCGCTCATACTTTTAAGAATAAATTATATTAAGTAGATTCATTTAGTAATACTTCAATCAAGTGATATAACATAGAGAAACATCCATCTGTTTTAATTTTAAGTTATTTAAATTATTGATAAATAACACTAAAAACATTATGATATTATTAAATGATACCGTTTTTACAAAAATAGGAGGAGATAACATGGTACTTGATCGTTCAAAAGATTCTAAACCATTGTACTTACAAATTAAAGATATCTTAAAACACAAGATTATCAATAATGAATATGCTGTCGGAAGTACAATTCCATCAGAGAATGAATTAGAGGATATGTTTGGGGTAAGCCGTATGACGATTCGTCAAGCCGTTAATGAATTAGTTAACGAAGGTCTTTTAAGAAAAGAACGCGGACGCGGAAAAGGAACCGTCGTACTATCAAATGCAATTGCTGATAAATTATCAACAGTAAAAAGTTTTACTCAAAAAATGCAAGAACAAGGATTAGTATTAAAAAATAAGCAAATTAATATTTCATTAGTCACACCAGATGAAACAGTTGCTGCTGCATTAAATATTGATCCTAGTGAGCAAGTTTTACGATTAAGCCGTATTCGTATGGTTAATAACGATATTATTATGTTCTCCATCTCTTATATTCCAGGATTTTTAAATTTACCATTCGATGCTGAATTATATGGATCACTTTATCAATTACTATCGGCACAAAACATTCAAATTTCTCATGCTGAAGAATATATCGAGGCCATGCTTGCTGATGACTTAATTAGCCAAGCACTAGAAATTTCATTAAACGATGCAGTACTAAAACGCACTCGTATTAGCCAAGACCAATATAATCGTAATATCGAATACACAACAACATATTACCGCTCAGATAAATATAAATACGTCGTTGAATTAACAGTCTAACTAAAAGTCATCTCTGAAGAGATGACTTTTTTATTTGATTTAAAATCAGTCAATTACCCGCTTTACAATCATCGTGACCAATGAAGTCATATCCATATCCTTATACGTTTCATCAATACGCTCTTTCCAAGATTGAACATGGATCTCGTGATCACTCTCTCTTACTTCTATCCAACCTTCTCCTCCTGTGTGAAGAACCAATATAAATACATCCTATCCTCTTCGACTTCTCCAAAGATATTTTCAGTATACATTTTTAACTTTCTATTGTCTCTAATACCTCATCCATTCTTAAATTCAAAAGTTTCATCTACTCATTCGCTCGATTCTCATACCCTTTTCTAACTCTAAAACGTGTTAACTCCACTTTCATACTAACATCTCTTAAAATACATTTTTTACCGCAATTATGCCATACCTTCAGTTTGGTATACGATTTCCAAATGCAATCATACTAATAGTAGCAACTCAAATTAAAGAAGGTGTTAAAATTGGAAGAAACTCAAAAACTTAAAGTTATTCCACTTGGTGGTCTTGGTGAGATTGGTAAAAACATGACTGCCATTGAATATGATGACGAACTCATTGTCATTGATTGCGGAATCGCCTTTCCTGATGAAGATATGTATGGAGTTGATTTAATCATTCCAGATATCTCATACCTTATTGAAAATGAATCGAAACTTAAGGGAATCTTCATTACACATGGTCATGAAGATCATATTGGAGCTATTCCCTTCATCTTAAAACAAGTTAATATCCCCATCTATGGAACACGACTAACCATTGGTTTGATTGAAAATAAACTCAAAGAGCACGGATTACTAGCTACAACCTCACTAAATATCATTAAACCTCGTGAAAGTGCTAAGTTTAATCATTTAGAAGTTGAATTTATTCGTAACACCCATAGTATCGCAGATTCTTGTTCACTAGCCATTCATACCCCTGTCGGAATCATCTTCCATACTGGGGATTTCAAAGTTGACTTAACTCCAATTGATAATCAGCCGATGGATTTTGAACGTATCTCTGAACTTGCTAAAGAAGGAATTCTTCTTCTGATGTCAGATAGTACAAACGTTGAGCGTAAAGGCTATACAATGTCCGAACGTGCAATCAGTGAGACTTTTACGAAACTCTTTGAACATGCCACAGGTCGTATTATTGTCGCCACGTTTGCATCAAATATTCATCGTATGCAACAAATCATTGATGCATCTAAACGATATAACCGTAAAGTCGCTTTTAGTGGACGTAGCATGGAAAATATCTCTAAAGTCGCCACTGAACTAGGCTATCTTCATATCGATGATGACCAACTTGTTAATATCCATAATATCAATAGTGTAGCAGATGATGAATTAACGTTAATTGTGACAGGTAGTCAAGGTGAACCAATGGGCGCTTTAGCACGTATTGCTTTCTCTAATCATCGCCACATTAAGTTAAAACCAAATGACCTATTCATTATTTCAGCTTCACCAATTCCGGGAAATGACAAATTAATTGGACGTGTCATCAATGAGCTCTATCGTAAAGGATGTAACGTCATCTACAAAGATTTAGAAGCTGTTCACGTATCAGGTCATGCCTGCCAAGAAGAACTCAAACTAATACTTAGACTAACCCATCCGAAATTCTTTATGCCCGTTCACGGAGAATACCGACATCTTGTTCATCATAAAAACCTTGCTGAAAAGGTTGGAATTCCGAAAGACAACATTGTTGTCTTATCCACAGGTCAAGTTCTTGAGCTAACACCTCACAGTGCTGAAGTTAATGGGCGTGTTCGCACAGGAGCTATCTTCGTTGATGGAATCGGTGTTGGAGATGTTGGAAATGTTGTCTTACGCGACCGTCGAATGCTTGCCGAAGGTGGAATGTTAATCGTTGTCGCCACAATTGATAAAGAATCAAAAACATTAGTCAGTGAGCCTTATATTGTAACACGTGGATTTGTTTATGTTAAAGAATCAGAAGATTTAATGAACGAAGTCAAACAAATTACTCAAACCGAAATTGAAATGCTTCTTGAAAATGAAACAAATGAAATTCTCGTGATGAAAAACCGTATTAAAAAAGCACTCGAACGTTACTTGTATGAAAAAACAAAACGTCGTCCAAGTATCTTCCCAATTATCATGGAAGTCTGACATACAAAAAAGGTATCTGAATTTATTATCAGATACCTTTTTCTATGATTTCTAGTAAAGCATTAGGTCCTTTATCGAGTAATTCTTCAAGTTTTCCGCCTTGTTCACAATATGAAATTACAGCGAACATTCCTGAGATTGAGGCATACTTGTCCCAGAATGAACCTGTATTTGCTTTCGAGAATGCTTCAGGAGTTAAGGCATATTCTTGTGTTAAGTAATAACGTAATTTTTGATACACTGACTCACGTCTATTGTTCATTTTGTCTGTATGCCAATCTAATGATAACACATCCTCTTTATATGATAGGAAATGTGCAATTCCTTCATCAAAGACAAGTTGTTTTAAGACATTAACCTTTGGTAAATGCTTAGAGTATGGATATCTTTGGCTCATTAAGACATGTGAAAGCTCATGCGTTAGAAAATCAGCTGCAATGAAATCAAGTTCCTCTAAACTATCAGCATACGTACATAAACGGACTAAATCTAAAATAATGCAACGCATTCCAGACTGATCTTCCCTGACGACTCCATCATAAGGTTTCGGTGATCCAGCAATTAAATAAATTGCAGTTGTATCTGGAATTTGCATATCACCAAATACTTGGTGCCATAATGCTTCATTTAATGGTTTGAAATTATATAATCTATTTTGAATAGTCTCATATAAATGAACTAATAGCTCTTTATTCACATATGATGGTTCTTCAAATGTATATTGTCCAGGTACAATTGTATGATAAATCCAATGTTCCTTTACTGCATCTAAATTTCCATGTTCTAAAAATGAATCAATAATCTCAGTTTTAATAATCATTAAGGCTCCACCCCCTCTATTATTTTACCATAATTTTATACCTAACAGGGTCCACTCGATAAACCTCTACAAAATTTATCCAAAATTATTAGTACATAGGGAATCATGTTCCTAAATACCTATCATAAATAAGGTTTAAAATAATACTACATAAAAAATGTTTACTACTAAAATCACAACTAGCATTTGACATAATAAAAAAAGGACCCCTGAAATCAATTCAAGAATCCTTTCTACTTCTTAAGAATTTTTATTAAGATTAACACAGATGGCTATCACACTTAGGATAGCTATTGTACCAATCGCAATTAGCTCGATCCAATTTTTTGAATACTCTAACCGTAAATAATCAATCTTCACTTCAGAACCATACTCACCATTTGAGATAATCCAAAACTGAAGATTTAACTTACTTTCTAATTCTTCTTTTGATAATGCCTTCTCTAAAGCTTTATTAATATCGTAAGTAAATGTACCTGTCTTATTTGTTGGATATTGTAAATAATAACCTCGATCACGACTTTCAACATAAACAAGCAATGACCATAATTGATCGGCTTCTTCGACCTTAATTTTGAACTGAGGTTTTTTGCTTAAATCAACTTCAAAGTAGCTCGTCTGCATTCCTCCGTTACCATTAGGATTTAAATTAAGCACATTAGCTGTTCCTTGATAATAATTAATTTTTGCCAACGCATTAAGGCGTGATTGCCAATGTGTAACTTTTTGAGTCGTAAATGATGATTTCCATTCACGTTCTTTAAGAGGTTGTAATCCCTGATTAAAAATACGAACACTATTAACTGTAACATCTGAATCATCACTATCTCCAACAATCGCTAACTGCACCTCATGTTTCCCTAATAAACTAAACCTTCCTGAATTTAATTTATTTAAAGCGTAGCTCATACTTGTAATAATATGTCCAGATTCAGTACTATCCTTTAATAAATAAAACTCTTGACCTGTGGATACATCTTTCAAAATCAATGACCATGTTCCTGTGAATCCCTTAACTTGTAAATCTAACATCGGGACTTGGCTAAAGTCAATCTCAAATGGTTCGCTAATTACACCACCATTACTTTTACCACCAATTACAGCCTCTTTATATTCCTCACGTAATTGAATAGAACCCTCTTTATAGGCTGTCCAATTTGCAAGATCATGAGCATGAGCATTGATTAAATACGGATTTTCCTCTTTTTGAATAAAGACTCGGGCGTATGAATAATCTTTAACACCTGTATTCGTTGTTACCTCTGCTTCAAGTAAATGATAACCATTAACTAATTCATCGACTTTAACCACATAAGGTTGTGTATAAGTCACATTTTTAAAGACAGGTCGACCATCAATATAAATCGTAATATCCGAAACAGCTGCATCATCCGTTGATTTAATTTCTAAATCAATTGGATAATTATCAGAAATCGGTTCGTACTGTGAGATTCCTACAATATTTGTTGCTACAGGCACATTAGCAGTGACACTGTGTTCGACTTTACGATCAATTTTGTATTGATTATCTCCTTCGTCTACTGGAATTTCAAGCACAATAACTGCTTCAGTTGACTTAATTTGAATCTCTGTTTCTTTCGTTACATTTTGTTCAATAAATGTATGACTGACTAAATCATATAAATCAACAGTTCCCTCAGTTGTAACTTGGTAATTAACGACCTTTTTTTCATCATGAGGATTAAATAATAAAAACAGTGGATTTTGTTTTTCTTTATCGACATAATACTCATTTGTATTTAAATCTACCTTTAAAATGCCTTCTACATTTGTCGGTTCAATCATCGCAGCTAGTAATCCTAAATAGGCGCCACTTAAGACTGATAATCGCTGATTTGTTGTTTCATTATCTTTTTGTACTTTTTCCATCGGAATTAAATTGCCATAAACCGGATCATCTACATCATAAAATAAGTTTAGATTTTGAGTCACTTGTAATAAGTAACGACCAACTTCAACAGCGTAGCGTTGATCATACTTTAACATAGGTACTAAGGCTGTTGCTCCGACAATACTTTGAAACGAATATGGTGTTCCTCCATACTGTGTACGCTCCCCGATTAATCCTGTTGCAAAATCTCCATTAAATGTTCCATATTCATGGCGATAGTCACTTTCAGTGAAGAAAAATTCCATATATTTCGCGGTATTAAAATGATATTCTTCAACTGAATTCAAACGTGCTGATAAATATGGAAGATATAAATAAAGAAGTTCATAGCCAGGATTTCGTTGGAATTCATCCATATAATTCATACACAGCGTTGCTGCTTTAATATACTTTCGATCATTAAACTTCTCAAATGCATAATATTGAAGTAAAGCAATTCCTGCTGCAGCATCCGGTTCTATCCATTCACCGTTATCAAAAGGACATTTATTTTTAAAGTCATATCCCGTATATCCAAAATCAACAATTCCATCTGAGCCACCTAAATCCATCACGACTTCATACCATGTATCTGCAATATTTCGAAGCATTGCATCGGAATCCACTGTCGCCTCGTAACGATCCATTAACATGAAATAAGCAAGTGCTGGATAAATTTGTTGCCAAAAGCTCAATTCTGTACTATCCATGTTTTGATAATTCAATAGAGTTCCTTCACCATTTTCAATATTATAGTAAGACTCAACAAACTGAACTAGATTATTTAATTGCTCCTCACCAATTCTCTCCTTATTAAGCTTCTCTGCTGATAATAAAGCACCTATTAAGGTTAAAGCCTGTGTATATTCACCTTTTCTTTCTTCATCTGTGTAAGTCACAATCCCAATCGATTCTCGTCCCGTATTCTTAGATTCTTTTTCAAGAAACATCAGATTATAGTCCTTCATATTAAATAACATCTCGTTAAACTTTGTCGCTCGTTCACGCCAATCTGTATACTGATAGTTAACTGGTAGATATGGAATATCATGTGTTGCCTGAATATATTTATAAAGAGTTTCTGACTTTGTTTCTTGTGCACTTACGGTTTGAGATCCAAAAGCAACCGTCATTATAAAACAAATAGCAGATAATCCAAATAAAAAAAGTCGCTTCAACTTCATCCCAATCACCTCAAATAATTGTTAATTTACTTCAATTAGTATTTACGATTATAAACTAATTATGTAGAAATTGGGCGAACTAACAAATCAAGAAATCAAAAAAAGCCATCTTCTAAAAGAAGATGACTTTTATCTATCAAGTTAATATTAGAATTCTAATAATCCTAAGAATGATTCAACATCTAAAGAAGCTCCACCAACTAAAGCTCCATCGATTTCTGGTTGAGCCATTAAACCAGCAACTGTGCTAGGTTTAACTGATCCACCGTATTGGATACGGATAGCATCAGCAGCTTCTTGACCATGCTCGCGAGCTACAACTGAACGGATGTATCCGATAGTTTCGTTAGCTTGCTCGTTAGTAGCAGTTAATCCAGTTCCGATAGCCCAGATTGGTTCGTATGCGATAACTGTTTCTTTAACTTGCTCTAATGATAATCCTTCTAAAGCACGTTTGATTTGAGAATCAACTACTTGGTTAGTTGTTCCATTTTCACGCTCTTCTAAAGATTCCCCACAGCAAACGATTGGAACTAATCCGTTAGCAAATGCTGCATGAGTTTTTTTGTTAACTGTTTCATCAGTTTCGTTGAACATTTCACGACGCTCACTGTGTCCTAAGATAACATAAGTTACTCCTAAGTCTTTTAACATACCTGGAGCGATTTCTCCAGTGAATGCACCGTTAGCTTCGAAGTGCATATTTTGAGCACCAATACGTAAGTTTTCTCCTTGATGTTCAACTAATGAACGTAAGTATAATGCTGGCGCACAGATAGCAGTTTCTACTTTATCTGAGCTTGGCACTTTGTCTGCTACAGCTTTGATGAATTCTACAGCTTCATCATAGTTTTTGTTCATTTTCCAGTTTCCTGCGATGATTGGTTTTCTCATGAAACTCACCTCTATTAAATATTTTAGTATGTATCTTGTCGGAAAAAAGGAATTCACAAAAAGGTGAATTCCTTTGAGTTTAGTTTAAAAAATTATTTACATCCGCATCCACAGCATTTATCGCTTAATGAAGCAACACCTGGTAATTCTTTACCTTCTAAATACTCTAAAGAAGCTCCTCCACCTGTTGAGATGTGAGAGAATTTGTCAGCGTATCCTAATTGCATTGCAGCAGCAGCTGAATCTCCACCACCGATGATTGTGATAGCACCTTCTAAGTTAGCGATAGCTTCACATACACCGATAGTTCCTTTAGCGAAGTTAGACATTTCGAATACACCCATTGGTCCATTCCATACAACTGTTTTAGCATCTTTTAATACATTAGAGAATAACTCAACAGTAGCAGGTCCAACATCTAATCCCATTTCGTCATCAGCTAATGCATCAACTGAAACTACGCGGAACTCAGTATCGTTAGAGAATTCTTTAGCAGCAACTGTATCGATAGGTAAAACTAATTTGTCTCCACCTTTTTCTAGTAAAGCTTTTGCTAATTCTAATTTATCTTCTTCACATAAAGATTTACCAATGTTTTTACCTTGAGCTTTAAGGAATGTGAACATCATTCCTCCACCAACTAATACTTTGTCAGCTTTATCTAATAAGTTTTCGATAACTCCGATTTTATCAGATACTTTAGCTCCACCTAAGATAGCAACCATTGGACGTTGAGGCGCATCAACAGCTCCACCGATAAATTCGATTTCTTTTTCTAATAAGAATCCAGCTACAGCTTCTAAGTTAGCAGAGATTCCAACGTTTGATGCATGAGCACGGTGTGCAGTACCGAATGCGTCATTTACGAAGATATCTCCTAAAGAAGCCCAGTATTTACCTAACTCAGGATCATTTTTAGATTCTTTTTTACCATCTAAATCTTCGAAACGAGTGTTTTCGAACATTAAAACTTCTCCATCTTTTAACTCAGCGATAGCAGCCTCTAATTCAGCTCCACGAGTTTCAGGGATGAATTTAACGTCTTGTCCTAATAACTCAGCTAAACGCTCAGCAGCTGGACGTAATGATTTAGATGCTTTATCTTCTTCAGATTTGATTTTTCCTAAGTGAGAGAATAAAATAGCACGTCCACCATTTTCTAAGATGTATTTGATTGTAGGTAATGCAGCTACGATACGGTTGTCATTTGTAATTTTTCCGTCTTTCATTGGTACGTTGAAGTCTACACGTACAAGGACTTTCTTTCCATTTAACTCAACATCTTTAACAGTTTTTTTGTTCATGTGATGAGTCCTCCTTAAATTATTTTTCACAATATTATTTTAACGCTTTTTTACATATAATTCAAACATTACCTTCTATTAAAGCGCTTTTATATAATGGTGAAGCCAATATAAAGCTTCCGCTACTGTGCGCTGTCTTATTTTTTCACGATTTCCATTAAAAATGTATGATTTTAAGAAAATTTGACCGCATACATTAATCGCGATATAAACTAGACCAACTGGTTTTAACTCACTTCCACCACCTGGTCCTGCAATTCCAGTTACACCAACTGTGATATCAGCACCCGTTAACTTTTCTAAATTGAATGCCATATCGTGTGCAATCTCCTCAGAAACTGCGCCAAACTCCATTAAACGATTCACATCAATGTTTAAACGATTTAATTTTGACTCATAACTATATGTCACGATTCCTTCTAAAAAGACGCTAGATGCTCCTGAAACGTTCACAAGAGTCGATGAAAGAAGACCACCACTGCAACTTTCAGCCGTTGCTATTTTTAATTGCTTTTCCTTAAGCAAGCGCACAATTTCTGTTGCAAGATCTGTATTTTGATCTCCAATATAGTAATCTTTCATAATTTCTTTAAACTCTTCATCAAAGGCTCTTAAATCCTCTTCATAAGCATCCACTGTAGAAACAATATAATCTACTTTATCAGGAGCACAATAAGGTGCAATATTTAGATGAGGGTAACGTTCATATAAGTGTAAAATCATTTCTTCTGCATAAGACTCTCCAATTCCACATAAACGATAGCTATTACTAATCTTACGCTCCTTAATCTGATCAATAAAATAAGGTCTTACACTCTCTGAAAACATTAATTCAAGCTCTGCTGGAGGTCCAGGTAATAAGAAAACTGATTTATTATCCCGCTTTAAAAATAATCCCGGTGCTGTTCCATTATTATTGGGTAAAACTAGTCCTTCTTTAAACTTATAAGCTTGACGATGATTATTATTTGGAATTTCTCTATTGCTACGTCTGAAATACTCACAAATACCTTCATAAATCTCATCGTCATAAACTAGTTCTGTTTTAAAATACTTTGCAACCCCTTCACGTGATAAATCATCTACCGTTGGTCCTAATCCACCAATAGTAATCACTAAATTCGCATAGGTATATGCTATCTCTAACCCTCGGACAATTTCATCCTCTAAATCAGGAACTACTTGTTGATGAGTTACTTTTCCACCTAACTGTTCTACTTGTTTTGCAATAAAAGCACTATTCGTATTAATCGTTTTACCAGACAGCACTTCATTACCAATCGCTAAAATCGCAACATTCACACCGCTCACCTCTTGTTTAACATGACCTATTTCATTTTTTTTATTCTAACTTAGAAAAATCCATCTAACTCTATTCTAATGAAAATAATAAAAAAAGCTATCCCGAAATGGGATAGCTTTCCAAAAAATATCGCTTAACTAAAATTATTTAATTAAAGAAGCGAAGTATCCTAAAGTACGGATTAATTGGTTAGTGTAAGACATTTCGTTGTCATACCAAGCAGCAACTTTAACTAATTGCTCTCCGTTAACTTCCATAACTTTAGTTTGAGTAGCATCGAATAATGATCCGTAAGAAATTCCGATTACGTCAGCTGAAACGATTTCATCTTCAGTGTATCCGAATGATTCGTTAGCAGCAGCTTTCATTGCTTCGTTGATTTCAGCAGCAGTTACTTTAGTGTTTAAAGTACATACTAACTCAGTTAATGAACCAGTGATTACTGGAACACGTTGAGCTCCACCGTCTAATTTTCCGTTTAATTCAGGAATTACTAAACCGATAGCTTTAGCAGCTCCTGTTGAGTTTGGAACGATTGATGCAGCAGCTGCACGTCCACGACGTAAGTCACCTTTTCCGTGAGGAGCATCTAATGTATTTTGGTCATTAGTGTAAGCATGGATTGTAGTCATGAATCCTTTTTGTACACCATATTTGTCGTTTAATACTTTAGCCATTGGAGCTAAACAGTTAGTTGTACAAGAAGCTCCTGAGATAACTGTTTCAGTTCCGTCTAAGATATCTTGGTTTACATTGTAAACTACAGTTTTGATATCTCCTGTAGCTGGTGCAGAGATAACTACTTTTTTAGCTCCTGCTTCTAAGTGTAATCCAGCTTTTTCTTGAGAAGTGAAGAATCCAGTACATTCTAATACTACGTCTACTCCTAATTCTCCCCAAGGTAAGTCTGCAGGGTTACGCTCAGCAGTTACTTTGATTTCTTTACCGTTAACAACGAAAGCACCTTCTTTAACTTCGATTTCTCCGTTGAAACGTCCTTGAGCTGAATCATATTTGAATAAATGAGCTAATGTTTTAGCATCAGTTAAGTCGTTGATTGCAACTACTTCGAAGTCATTGTTTTCGATCATTAAACGTAAAGCTAAGCGTCCGATACGCCCGAATCCATTAATCGCTACTTTAACAGCCATGTGAAGATTCCTCCTAAGATATTATAAAATTGGTCATTTTTCACATTATGTGTATTTTAACACACATAATATATTGTGAAAAATTACTACATTTTTATTCTAACAATTTGTACCATGATAATCAAGTTATAAACTAATGTAAGCGTTTATAATAACAAATACTTAACAAAAATGTTTAAGAATTTTTGCTTAAAAATGAATATATTACCACTCACAATATTAAAATAGAGTATGGCCGACGCAATGCTATATTTTTTTGTCCAGTTGTGGTAAAATGTGCTATAGAAATTTTTATAAAAAGAGGGGTGCCTTATGAGTAGTTATTTAGTACCGACAGTCATTGAACAAACAGCTCACGGTGAGCGTGCATATGATATTTATTCTCGCTTATTAAAAGATCGTATCATCATGTTAAGTGGTGAAATTAACGATTATACAGCAAACATCGTTGTTGCTCAACTTTTATTCTTAGCTGCAGAAGATCCAGATAAAGATATCAACCTTTATATTAATAGTCCTGGTGGATCAGTTACAGCAGGATTTGCTATCTTTGATACAATGAACTACATCAAATGTGATGTATCAACAATCTGCGTTGGGATGGCAGCGTCAATGGGTGCTTTCTTACTTTCAGCGGGTGCTAAAGGTAAACGCTATGCTTTACCTAACAGTGAAGTCATGATTCATCAACCACTTGGTGGAGCACAAGGACAAGCCACTGAAATTGCCATTGCTGCAAAACACATTTTAAAAACTCGTGATAAATTAAATAACATCTTATCTGCTCAAACAGGTCAACCACTTGAAAAAATCGAGCAAGATACTGAACGAGATAACTTCATGTCAGCTGAAGAAGCTGTAGCTTACGGTTTAGTTGACCAAGTTGTTGTTCGTCCAGTGGACGTTTCAGCAGATAATAAATAATTCAAAAAGTAGAGATTAAACTCTCTACTTTTTTTTGTTGGAAAGCTAAAATATAGCATCTAAACAAGATAAAATAAATCTAAGCAATAATAATCCAATCATAACATCAGCAAATATACTAAACATATCTATTTTCTTCAATTTTTTTATTCTATCTCTTAACTGATTAAAGTTGACTTTAAGCATTTTTAAAGATGAGACATTATTATTTCAATTTTTTCACTTTTCATCAATACATCTAATGAAAAATTAAAAAAATCACTTAAAAGAATTAAACTATAAAAATCAGGATAAGAAATGCCATTTTCCCACTTAGAAATAGTTTGTCTCGATGTATTTAAAAGTTCCCCTAATTCATCCTACGATAATCCTCTTCACTTCGTTAAATCCAATAACCTATCATTAAACTTCAATAGGAATCCCTCATTTCTAAAAATTGTTGATACAGCAATAACATTCATCTTAGCTCCCCCTCCATCAATAGTTATTTACAATCTTTCAATTTTTTAACCATTATATATTTTCCATCTAAAAAAAGAGATTTCATAAGTGAAATCTCTTTTTCATGGCTATATTTTAAGAAGTATTGTCATTAAACAAGGAAATCCAAACGTTAACTAGCGTAAGGAATTCTTAATCTATTAAGTTGTTTAAACAACCTCTGTCTCCAAATCAACATTTGTCTAAAACATAGCTTTTTCATTTTTAATAGTTAAGTTACCGCTTAGGCTTTTGTTCAATCTGGCTTCGACGAGCAAAATCTCTATGAAGTCTTCAAATACCTTTATGACTCAAAAAATAAGTCATAGGTATTTGTTGCGACCCCTACGAGATTTTAACCACTCGTCTTAGCTTTTTACTTAATCTACCTTCACTTGGCAACACGCTAGTAAAGTTCAATATCTTTCCGTGTCTATTAGACACTTCAAGCTCTCCTCACTTTCTGCACGTGTTAAACGCCACGCTTAGGCTTTTGTTCCTTTCGCTCCTTTTGTTCCTGCACCCTGTAAAGCAAGAACGTTAGATTCGAATGAGAATGTTAAGCTTTCACGTTCACGTTGACGTTTTAATGCTAATTCCACTAAGCTAGTCATTAATTCTGTGAAGTTACGGTCTGTTTTTTCCCATAAGTAGAATGATAATGATCCTGGAATTGTATTAATTTCGTTAACATATACTTCATTATTTTCAGCATTGATTAAGAAGTCGATACGAGCAACCCCTGCACTTCCTAACACGCGGAATGTTTGTACCGCAAGATCTTGAACGTATTTTGTTCCTTCATCCGTTAAACGAGCAGGGATAATACGATTTGTACTTGCCATCCCTTGAGATTTAGTTCCTCCAGTTTTAGCACCTTTAGAACCTCCTCCCCCCTCATATTTATCACGGAAGCTTAAAAATTCATCAGAACCCATAACTTCTTCTAAAACAGAAGGTTTAGCAGAAGAGAAATCTCCGATAACCGAACAGTTAACCTCAACTAATTGAGTAACCATTTCTTCAACGATGAATTTTTTATCATAGCTAATTGCTTCTGTAATTCCTTCTTCTAATGACGCACGGTCATTTGCTTTAGAAATTCCAACACTTGAACCTAAGCTAGCAGGTTTAATCATAACTGGATATGTTAATTTTTCTTCAATAGCATCTAAACAAGCTTCTTGGTCAGCAAACCAATCTGATGAATAATACCACACATAGTTTGTAATCGGTAATCCTGAATCACGTAAAATGTTTTTCATAAACACTTTATCTTGACCAACAGCAGCGGCAGCTACCTCACATCCCGAATAAGGAATTCCGTTTAATTCAAAGAATCCTTGTAAGGCTCCATCCTCACCATTTGTTCCGTGAATAACTGGAATCGCAACATCGATTGTATTTACAACATTGTTTCCGAATTTTTTAGCAGGATAACGTTCAATTTGAATTTTACCATTATTAGGAACAATGACAATACGTTGACATTTTTTTAATAATGCATCCAAATTTTTATATTCTTTCACATCAAATAATGCTTCACCTGTGTACCATTCGCGTTTTTTAGATAAATAAACTGGTACGACATCATATTTTGTTTTATCGATGGCATGCATTGCTTGGTTAGCAGAAATAATTGAAATTTCGTGCTCTACCGATTCACCACCGAAAAATACACCAACTTTTAACTTCATGAGGAAGCCCCCTTTAATCTAAGTTTAGTATCTTCTTCAAGTATACCGTATCTGAACGCAAATACATACGTCTATTTTATCAAGAAATCACTGTCATAAGAAACAATTTTTTGCTTTAATTACTCAAAATATGTTTCTAAATCTTCCGTATAAACTTTATACGCCTTTTCAATCTCTTCGATTGAATTCTTTCGAGACAATGGCGGTAGTTCTGAAATATCAAACCATCCAATATCCTCCGTCTCATGATTACATTTTGCCTCTCCCGCTACGACATTCCCCAGGAAATATAGACAATATACATCATATAATGATTTTTTAATATAATGTCGTCTGTCAAACACCGCTAACAGTTTCGTACAATCAATTACATAACCAGATTCCTCGAACGTTTCCTTAATAGCTGTTTCCTTCGGTGTGCAATCAATATCACACCATCCACCTGGTAGTGACCAAAGACCACTATCTTTCTCTTTAACGAGTAATAGCTGATGATTTTTAATAACCATTGAACGAACGGCAGGTTGTGGGGTTGGATATATGAAATCTTTATATAAGTTGCATTCATTCATTGGTAATGATGTATAATCGTGTAACATCTTCACACTAATCTTCTTTAACTCTTCATAATTATCCACTGCATACGGATCTGTTGAAAATGATAATCCAATTTGTGCAATTGACTGAACTTTTTTAATAAACTCTAAAAATTGATTATCCATCCCGCTTCCCTACTTTCTATATGAAAATAAATAACGAACTGACTATTCAGCGAATAATTCAGGCAAATCATTTTCAATTAAGACAAACGCTCCTGGTTCAACGACTTCATACATTACTTTGAATGCTTCTGTTAAATTCTCAGCTACTGTTACACGCTCTTCTGGGAATCCAACTTCTTTTAAACCTTCTTGAATTGGTTCTGTTTGTTTTTTACCAACTAGAATAACATGATCACATGTATCTTTCATATATGTTCCAAAAGCTTTATTTAACTCATATTGTGCTGTTCCTAAATCGACCATCCCTGGTGTTAGCACAATGCGTTTACCATTCATTTGTCCTAACACTTCAAGTGCCATCTTAGATCCAACTGGATTTGAATTAAAAGCATCATCAATAATCGTAAAGTTCCCATTACGACGTAACTCTAAACGATGAGTCACAGGTTTCATTTTACGAACAGCGACTTTCATTTTTTCAACTGGAATTCCCAACTCATTCCCTAAAGCAATACTCGCTACCGTATTATAAATATTATGACGACCTAATAATTTCGTTTGGAACTGATGAACACTTCCATCACGGAATGTCACATTAAACGTGGTTCCTTTTTCACTAACAACAATATCACCTGCTCGATAATCTGCTTCACGTTCGATTCCATAAGTGTAGACCGTACATTTTCCCGAAAACTTATTCTCATAGTAATCACGGATATTTTCATCATCAATATTAATAAATCCAATTCCGTCCTCAGGTAAGTACTCAATTAACTCAAACTTAGTTTGTTTCACATTATCAATTGTTTTAAATGTTTCTAAGTGTTGTGGACCTACTGATGTTAAAACTCCATACTTAGGATATGCAATTTCACATAACTCGTTAATCTCTCCGACTTTGTAAGCACCCATTTCGGCAATGAACTTACTATGAATTGGTTTTAAATAATTACGAATTGTAATCGTAATTCCCATTGGAGTATTATAACTTTCAGGCGTCATTAACGTATTAAATTGCTCTGATAAAATCGCATTTAATGCATGTTTTGTACTTGTTTTACCATAGCTTCCTGTTACACCAATCACATCTAATGAAGGAGACTCTTTCACAATACGACGCGCATCATTAATAAATCCTAAACGGATACTATTCTCCATTGGCTTATTAATCTCATTCGCAAGTAGCATTACTACATAAGCGAATAAATTAAACGTTAATAACCAGCCAGCGATTTGTGAAAGTAGCATTAAGCCATTCGCTCCAAGGAAGAATGAACCTAAGCCAGCGATTAATAACATTAAAATAGATCCCGTTGCAATAATACGCCAAACACGAGCTGTAATTTTCAACGGTTTTTTTGATTCTTTTGAAACACCACTACTAATCTTAATAATTCCAAGACCTAAGACTCCAATCACAACTGTGCCAATTGTTAAAATAGAACCTGGCATTGGGAATAAAAAGCTCACCACTACTAAAACCCAATATGCAATAACTAACACAGATAACGGGACAGGTAACGCCACTAAACGATGCCCGGCAATCCAAGTTGTAAAGCGATCATTCATATAATGACATTGTTGTAACATCTGAAGGGCATGAGCCATACGCCCCCATAACGTCCAAAGTAAAAATAAACTTAAAACTCCTAATAAAACTGCCATAATAATACCCATCTTATTCACCTCTCTCTTTCTCTAAGAAGACATCAATCACACGTAAAAATTGTCCTAAACAATCTAAATAAGAGTAGTGTCCCGCTCCAGGGAAAACAACAAGTCCCGCTCCAGGAATCTTTTTCTCCATAATCTTCGCATCACTTAATGGCGTTGCATCGTCTAAATCGCCCCAAACAAGTAATGTTTCTACTTGGATTGAAGGCATTAAATGTTGTAAATCTTCATTAACTACCTTACTCATGATTTGACGCATCATAGGGGTTGCATTCTTATAATCCGATGATCCCGCATTCTCCATCATTTTCTCTTTATAAGCACGTAATCCCGGTAAGCTTAAAACCTTTTTACCTAACTTATACGTATAAACACGAGCATAATAGTCGAATCCACGCTTTGGTTTAATTCCAGCACTATCAACTAAAACTAACTTATTTAAATCATTTTGGCGCCCAGCATAAATAATCCCAACACGTCCACCAAAAGAATGTCCGAAAATTGTTGGGCTCTTAATCTCAAGCTGTTTTATAAATTTCTCTACCATATCGGCATAATCATAGACAGACCATACAGTTTTTGGTTCATCACTTTGACCAAAACCAGGAAAATCTAAACTATATACCTGAAAATTTTGTTTCAAATAATCAAATACTGGCTTAAATGCAGCAACACTTTGCCCCCATCCATGTAATAACAAAATCGGGTGGCCTTGCCCCTCTACTTCATAATAAATATTTAAATCATCTATCTTAATGAACATGGTTCATCACTCCTCAACTATAGTCTTTACTATTATATGACAATCGTCCATAAAATTTAAGGGTATATCAAAAAAAAACTAAGATTTACATTTATTAATAAGATCTTACAAGATTTGTGCTAATACTAGACACTTTTTTTGCTAAATTTAACTTAATTTCCTCAAAGTTATCATACGCAATTAAAAAGGAAGAATCGTACCATTCTTCCTTTTATTCAGTATCTTTATCTGATTCATTAATTGAATTCAAAATAACGGTTAAAAACAATGTCTGCTCAACGGGTAAAACATTTGGATTATAAACCGTAATTTCATAAGTTGTTCTAAATAATGAGAACTTTTTCTTTACCTTATACAACTTTTCACCCGTCAAATCCTCAATCACATACTCAGGGAAAATATGAAAAATTTTCTGCTTTGATACTGCAATCTCTCCACGATTAACATCATAAAAATGAAACGTCTTTCCAAAGCGAAAGAAGTCACGAACAACCTGTTCCCCTATAAAGCCAACCGTTTCATCCGCTCCATTATAGACTTGCGCCAAGCGATTCAACCTGACATTCCACCGCTTAATCTGTTGTTCTGACGCATACACCTCACCATCAAGGTCTTTAAGTATGAGTCGCTCACCTAAAATATTGAAATAAAGCCCCTGAATTTCGCCTACTTTTTCACCATCGATATAAACCTGATAATTTTTATTAAATGAAAACCAACTCTTTTTCACCATAATGGTTGATGCCTCGTTTAACTGGACGAGTAAATCTGTAGAGATATCACTACTTTCGGCTCGACAGTTTAAAATACTTCCACAAAACAGAAGTACCATGATTAAACAACTAATCCACTTACGACTTAATTTCATAATATTCACCCTTATTTTTCAAACTACTTTTAGTATACACACTCTTTTATAAAAAATTGCCTCAAATTACTTTGAGGCAACTTTGCGACGAACTTCATAACTACGATAAAAACTTGATACAATAATTAAACTTGTAATAGCTGAAACCGAGAATCCAATATCAAAGCCTGGCGAACGATACGTTAATTCAATCTCATACTTACCAGCTGTTTCAATCCCCACACCAATAAAACCATCATTCACTTCATAAATTGGAACTTCTTTGCCATTAGCATAGGCCCTCCACCCTTTATTATAAGGAATGGCATACGTAATCAATTGTGGTGAGCTAGTCACGTATTGGTGTGTAATCGTATTCTGAGCATATTCAACCGCTTCAACACCAAAACTTTGACGTAACTGAGCGGCTTCAAAATATTGAATTTCACCCGGTTGCTCAGGAAGCTCTGTTGTATTAAACGGCTGCAGATGATAAATATCCGCCAAACTTTCGTTCTCTAAAACAATACATTTTAAAAACACGTAATGTTGCTGTGCTCGATTAAGTTTTTTAAAATCTGACTCAAGTATATAATACGGACTACTCGTTCCAACAGGAACAAAATAATTATTCTTAAAAATCGTGATTCCCTCAATTCGATCATAATATTGATAGCCTGGAAGCGGCACCTCATAATCCGGTGTAAAATAATACTTTGCAGATAATGCTGTCGTTAACATATAATCAGTGGTTGCAATAGATAAACTATTCTCAACCTGTTCATTCAGCATCCATGATACATCTTGCGAAGATAAAACGAGATATGGATTCGCAATTGAGAATCCATTATAACCTTGATACAATGGCTCATTGTATTGAATTTCATAACTATTAATAATTCGATAAAACTCTGGATCCATCGTTTGCAAATAATCCGCCACTGCACCAGTGTTATTACTAATCGATTCTTGATCTATCATATAGTTTTCCACTAAGATAGAGCGTTCACTATTCGTTGCAAAATAGATGTAAGACACTATCATGCACTCTAACATTAAGATGAAAAAAATTGTCTTTGAACTAAGTGATTCATCTTCTTTAGCTATTCGAATTAAAAGAAAGCGATAAAAAGATATCGTCAAAATCATTATTAAATAAAGCATCAAATAAGGCGATAAGATAATCAGCTCATCCACTACTTTCGCTACGGTCCATTGCGAAATTTCCCCATATTTCATATGTAACTCAAAAAGTAATACGAAGCCTAATACCGAAAATAATAAACATTTAAACGTGATACAAGTTTGTTTTAATAACTTCGTATCCATTAAGCGGACATCATTTAAGGAATAAGCCGTCATTAACGCATTAAATAAAATTAATAAGATGGAAATAACATTCGTATTTAATGGTGCTAGTGAGGTAATATTGACAAGTTCAAGTGACTGAGTGATAAACACAGTAAACAGGATGACACTATAAGAAAAAATGATTAATTTTCTTTCCCTCTTACCTATCAATTTCACAAACTGTGGAAGCATTAATACAACTAGTACTGATTGATAAAGCGCCACAACATTCACATTCTTTGGAAATAACTGTAGTGATCCTAGAAAATTTTCATGAAGAGGTGGGAATAATCCTTTAAGACAAAGGGCTAATAAAGAGGATAGCGTCATTCCCTCCTGCAGTTCAATCGACATAGCATTTGACGCGAATAAAAGCGGTAAAATGAAGACCATATTAATGCCGATAATCAATACAATTGAAACTAAAAACTTCTTTGTATCATCGATAAAGCACGCTCGATTCTCCTGTCGAACTCTATAAAGTCGAATCATAATATAAGCCACCAAAAAGCCTAAGAATAACACGGTAAACGTAAAATGCGAAATAAGCAGCAATGAAAAAGTTGCTACAAAGTATCGTTTCCGTCCTGATGAAAGAAGCTTCTCGACGCCATAAAGTACAAGAGGAACAAAAAATAGAAGCTCAATCGTGACAAACTCACTGAGGTTACTCAGATACCATCCATTAAAGAGATATAAAATACTTGCGATAATAAGAGTATGAGATTTAAACCACTTCGTCTCTTTCATATAGAGATAGAGTGCCCCAGTAGCTAACATTGTCTTTAAAAATAGGAGGGGAAAGTATAATTTAGGAAGCAAACTACTTGGAAACAATAACGTTAATAAAAAAAATGGATTATATAAAGAGTAAACATTTTGTGCTCCTAAAAAGTTGCCTCCTAAGAAGAAGTTAAAAGACCACATCGGGATTTCTTTTTGTAACAACAAATCATGAGCATTTGCATAAATGGACAAATAATTCTCAACGTACTGCCCTGTCACAGAATAAATAAAGTTACCTGAAAAAATAAAGCCAAAGAACACAATGATAAAAATTAAAGCTATATATTGAAACGTTTTCCGTCTATATTCTGAATGATTTAACACTAACATCCCACCTTACTATCAATGAATAGTTTCATTTTACCATAAAAATAAATAGTACTTGCCAAAAAATAACTATAAAATTAAGACACATTACAAGCCAGTATTCCCTATATTTGATATACTAAGGACAGGTGATAGTAATGGAAAGATATAATATTATAACAGAAAAATTTCCTCGCGAAATCGTTCTTTTAAAAAGTCGTCCATGTGCATATGGTAAATGCACATTCTGTGATTACATTGGTGACAACTCAACAAATATTGCAGAAATGAATCAATTAAATAAAGAAGTCTTATCAAATGTTAAAGGATTATATGACACATTTGAAGTCATCAACTCTGGAAACATCTTTGATTTACCAAAAGAAACATTAGAAATGATCAAATTAAAACTTAGTGAACATGAGTTTAAAAAACTATTTGCCGAAGCTCATTGGATCTTCCGTGACCACCTAGATAAGATGCGTCAACGTCTAGACATTGATATTATGTTCAAAACAGGGGTAGAATCATTCGATTATGACTTCCGTGAAAAAGTTTTAAAAAAGGGGGCGCCGTTCCAAAGTGTTGAAGAATTAAAAAAATACTTTGATTCACCATGTATCATGGTTGGAATTAAGGGACAAACAAAAGATATGATCAGACGTGACATCGATATCGTCCTTAATCAATTCAATCATGCCACAGTCAATGTCTACTGTGAAAATACAACCATCATCAAACCAGATGCACAGCTAAAAGAATGGTTCTACGATGAATACAAATGGCTAGACGATGTTAAACATCTAGAAGTCTTATGGAATAAAACTGACTTTGGAGTCGGAGACTAAAAAAGCAAGAACTGAACCAGTTCTTGCTTTTTCTATGTCAGTAATAAAACTAATTTGGTAAAAATGAGAAGGTTAACTTAGCTATTTCAAAAAAATTAAAAATAAAGGTATCTATTGATTTAATATTCTTTCTTTAACTCCGTCTGTACACCCTATTTTATATCTGATTGTTATTTTACTATTAATGTGCAAAACTACTTCCAATTAATTTCCAGTTATAAAATACCAATGCAAAAAGAAAAAACATTAACT
>OOCW01000124.1_pt1 | contig 85890 bp, 80 predicted proteins | sample 1671201 | NCBI WGS metagenome assembly OOCW01 (sample SAMN06348132, study PRJEB24527) | human gut metagenome | biome: human gut; feature: ankylosing spondylitis patient; material: feces | host: Homo sapiens | place: China | collected 2015-10
GAAACAGGAGCAACAGGAGCAGCAGGACCAACAGGAGCAACAGGAGCAACAGGAGTAACAGGAGCAACAGGACCAAGAGGAGAAACAGGAGCAACAGGAGCAGCAGGAGCAACTGGACCAAGAGGACCACAAGGTTATCCAGGACCAATGGGACCAAGAGGACCAAGAGGACCACAAGGAGCAACAGGAGCAACAGGAGCAACAGGAGCAACTGGACCTTCAGGAACAGCCGGAGCAACAGGAGCAACTGGACCTTCAGGAACTATAGATGATTTCGGAGTAGTCTTTAGAGAGTTTGGAGATAATCAAACTTTAGGATATGGAGATCATGTAAGCTTCCCACAAAATTATATAAAAGGAAATAATATAAGCCATATTCCAAATAGTATTGATATAGAATTATCAGGAGGAAAATCTTACTTTGTTAAATATACAGTATCATATTCAACTGATAAATGTGGCAGATTTAGCAGTAATACTATCTTTGCACTAACAGATCAGAATGGCATGGTTATTCCAGCAAGCAAGCATATAGCAACAGTTTCAGACGATGTATTTAATAATAATATTTCACTTGGTATAATATTTAGCCCAGCTTATGATTCTACTATCAGATTAACTAATTTAACTCAAGATATTGATAAGATTATAGTTAATGCTGCTACAATAACAATATTTAGATTAGAATAAATATGTTATTTAGATAGGAAAAGCAATTAATATATTAGGACTGCTAATTTTCATGTTAGTAGTCCTTTTATTTATATAAACATTTAATATAAGTTAAAAATCTCTCAAGGGTAAATCCAAGAGAGATTTTTTATTATTCAATAATAGTATCAGATTCATTATTTTCAAGATTATTTTCATTACTTTCATTTTGAGAAGATTCAGTAGAATCTATATTTTCATTAGTATTATTCCAAGACTCAGCATCATTAATTTCACTATTTATATTACCTTCTGTTGTAGTATCAGACTCTGTATTTTCAGTACCACCAATAATTGGAGAAATAGATTCTGGAGAAGAAGTATTATTTTCTATATCATTTGAATCAGAATTAGTGGTAAATAAACCAGTAAACCAGCTCCATATTTTCTCAAAGAAACCTTGAGTTTCCTCTGTGGTTGGTAATTTTATTGCATCCTTATTAGTTGCATCAACTATAACATTATCACCTAAAAGGTCATCATTAGTTGTTTCTAATATACCTAAATCTTTATCATTATTATTAAATAAACCAGTGAACCAATCACCAATTCCAATGAACCATTCTTTAATAGAATCAATTATGCTTGTAGGTACTTTTTCCCCCATCTCATCAAGCTTTTGATTAACAACATCTTTAACACTATTTAAGGCATCTTTCATTTCTTTATAATTATAATCTTGTTCTGAAACTTTAGTCATTAAGCTTTCTAATTGTTGTTGTTGTTCAGGTGTTAAAGTAACATTGTAATTATTAGTAACATTATTTATTGTATCAGCTATTTGTATAGTATCTTGAGTATTATTTTTAATTATTTCTGTCTTAATATCATTTATTACACCAGTAGCTTTATCTTGTCCAATATCCTCTCCTAAGTCACCAGTGATAACTAATTCTTCAGAAGCAATTTCTTTCTTTTCTTCATCAAGTGGTTCACCAGTAGCATCTTCGAAAGCTTTCATTATTCCAGTTAATGCACCAGTACCACTTACCCCTCCAGAAAGTGGAGTCATTGCAATTACATTTGCATCAGTAATACCGCAAGTTGTAAGTGTACTTGCTATCATTGAAGATGTAACGTAAGTTAAATTTACAGTTTTAACATTAAGACCATTGCCTTTTGAAGTTGGTTGTACATATGCGCAAGAATAAGTTCTTGTACCAAGTTGAGCTTCTGTAGCAACGCCTTCTAGGTATTTTCTTTCTTCTTGATTATTTACTTCTAATATAACTACTTCATTTTCTTTTACTCCAAAGTAATCTAAAACTATTTGTTTTTGTTCAGCAGATAGGTTTGTCCCTAAAGTTACTACATTAGCACCATCAGCGTAGGCGGTACTTACATTTCCTAAAATAATTACACCACATATAAGTAATGCTGAAATTTTCTTCTTTAATCCCATAATTATCTCCTTCTTAAATAAATTATTTTAATATAAGGTAATAAAATTACCAAATGGAATTAGATAGTTAAAACAGTATGTATTACCTATTTAATAAATTATATATGATTGGTTTATTAAAATCAAATGAACAGTTTCTTAAAAATAATATAAGATTTCAATAATAAAATTAATATTAAAATAAATAAAATTATATTAAAAGTCTGATATAATGAGTAAATGAACAAAGGAAATTTAATGAGGTGATAAGTTTGGCTAAAGTTATAGTTGTTGGTGGAGGTCCTGCTGGTATTATGGCAGCTCTTAGTGCAGCAAAAAATAATGAAGTTACATTAATAGAGAGAAACAAAGAAATTGGTATGAAGCTAAGACTTACTGGTGGTGGTCGTTGCAATATAACTAATAACAGAGATATAGAAGAGTTTTTCGATAAGATAGTTAATAATAAAAAATTTTTATATAGTGCTTTATATACATTTTCTAATTATTCTCTTTTAGAATACTTTAGTAATAATGGACTTGAATATAAAGTTGAGCTTGATGAAAAAGTATATACAAAAAGTGATAAAGCTGATGAAGTTATAGAATTATTAAGAAATGACTTAGAAAAGAATAAAGTAAAAATTAGATATAATACTATGGTAAATGACTTTATAGTTGAAGATAATACTATTAAAGGAGTTATAACATCTTATGGTGAAAAAATACTAGGTGATAAAGTTATAATAACAACGGGAGGAAAGAGTTTTCCGCATACTGGATCTGATGGAGCTATGTATGAAGTATTAGAAAAATATGGGCACACAATAACTCCAATACATGCTGCTTTAATACCCCTTGTTATAAAAGAAGAATTTGTGAAAAAACTACAAGGAGTTGCTATGAAAGATGTGGTAGTTTCTGCTAAGCTTAAAAAGAAAAAAATCGAAAAGTTTGGAGATATGCTATTTACCCATTTTGGAATATCAGGACCAGCAGTTTTAAAGCTTTCTTCATATATAAGTAAAGTTTTAGGTGAAGGGGAAGTAGAAGTTACTTTAGATTTCTTAAAAGATAAGTCTAAGGATGAAATCTCTAATATAATAAGAAGCAATCCCAATAAAACTGTATTAAATAATTTAAAAGGGATTTTACCACAAAACTTTTTAAAGGTAGTATTTGAAATGTTAGGGCTAACAGAAGTTAAGGCTAGTGAGTTAAAGAAGGAAGATGAAAATAAAATAATAGAATATATGAAAGAAATGAAGCTTACTGCAAGAGAAACTTTATCTATAAAAGCGGCACAGGTTACATCAGGTGGTGTTAAGGTAAAGGAAATTAATGCCTCAACAATGGAATCTAAGATAATTAAAAATCTTTATTTTGCTGGTGAAGTTATAGATATTGATGCTGAAACAGGAGGTTATAATCTTCAAATGGCATTTTCAACAGGTTATTTAGCAGGAACAGACTTTTAATTTAACTATTTAAAAGAAATATAGGAAAGTAGATAAGTTTGGAAGCTTATCTACTTAAATTTTATAGTGTAAAATTTAAATTAATTAACTTAGTATTTAATGTTGTCTTGCACATCCATTAAAGCTTCACCAAATCTTTGGAAATGAACAATTTCTCTTTGTCTTAGAAACTTAAGAATTTCTTTAATATCATTATCATCAGTTAAATTTATAAGCCATTCATAAGTTGCTCTAGCTTTTTGTTCTGCAGCCATATCCTCATGAAGGTCTGCAATAACATCGCCTTTAGCTTGGATATAAGTTGCTGTCCAAGGGTTACCTTGCGCATCAGCATAGTATAAAGCTCTACCATGATCTGTATAATGAGCAGCTAAATCTGCTTTTTTCAAATCTTCTAAAGAAGCATTTGACATTAATTGATAAATCATAGTGGCTATCATTTCAACATGAGCCATTTCTTCAGTACCTATATCAGTTAATAAGCCTTTTGATTTTCCGGTTGGCATAGTATATCTTTGATTTAGATATCTTAAAGCTGCGCTTAATTCACCATCAGGTCCACCATATTGAGATATAAGAAACTTAGCCATTTTTAAGTCGTTACATTTTAAATTAATAGGATACTCTAAAGTTTTAACATAATACCACATAAATTATAAACCTCCTTAATAATTTTCCCAAGGCCAAGGTGATGATACCCAAGCAACTGGATTTTCAAAATAAGCAGAGCCAAAGTTTCTTAATGGACCAAAGTTTTTCTCATAATCCATTATTAAATCATCAAGTTTTTTAGAAATTATTTTATAATCATTTGTTGCTTTTTTATTATTTGGAAAGTTATCAAGGTATAAATTTAATTCTACTGCATAGAATTGATATTTTTTTATTTCATTTAGTAAATCATTTTCACACATAACAATACCTCCTAATACTTTTTATCATGTTTAGCATAGGGTCTATATAAATCTTTAAATATAGTACCTACCTTTAAGGAAGTTGTAGGATTTATAAGATTTTCATATTTTTGTGGAACAATAAATGCTTTTGCATAATCATTTTTTTCATAGTTACTCATATATTTCATCCTTTCTTAAGTTTTATATAATATAATATGAGTAAAATTTACATTATGTTATCAATATTAATAATGTAAAGTTTAATAATTTTACTTTGTATCAAATACTATTTTTTAGAGTAAAATGATAGTAAACAGTTTTTCTTAGAGGAAAAGTAATGGACCAAAATAGCTTTAATAGTTGGGAAGATATATTTAAATTTTGTTCAGGTTCAACTAATAAAGATAATTATGAAGGCAATAAAGGTGAAAATAATCAAAGTTCATCCAAGTGTAACAATTGTAAACCAGGTAATGGGCAAGGAGAAGCAGATGAATCGGCAAGACGGGCAGATAGTGATATTCCAGGTGGGTTTCAAGATATTCCGCCTCAGCTCTTACTAGTAATTGGAGAATTGCTAGGAAATGTAATGGCAGGGAATTTACCATTTAATGTTCAAAATGTAGTAGGAAATTGGTTACAATTAGTAGGGCAGGCAATTGAAGTATTTAATGCACAACAACAATATTATCAAGGTGGGCCAGGACGATATTATAATAGTATTTATAGAAATGTAGCAAATCCATTTTGTACAAGTCAATCATATGAGACACAAAAAAATATAGTGGTAGATAAAAATAGTGAGAGTGATGAGAAAAGCGAAAAAAATGCTAGTATAAATCAAAGAAATAAAACTGGAAATAAGTCCCAAAGTTTTAAGGAGATAAATGAACTTAAGGTTTGTGTAAAGAAGTTATGTAATGAAATAGAAGGGTTAAAAAAAGAAATAGAGGAATTAAAAAAGAAAACTTAGTAGTAGATTAAGAAGTTTATTACTAAGTTTTTTATAACTAACTTAAAATTATAATTATAATTTATAAGTAAAATTTTACTACCTAACTTAAGTATATAAATTTATTAAAAACAAAGAATAAATTTATTAGCAATTAGAAGGGGAAAATAAAATTTTATGTTTGATTATTTAATTAAAAAGTATAATGTAAATGTTACATCAATGATTAGAAATGGAACTGTCGCAGTAATAACTATGTTAGGAGTTGGAATATTATTTGGAAGTAAAAATGCAATGTTAGCATTTCCTATAGCACTAACCTCTACTGTTATAGGAAGACAGAATTTTTATGTAAAACCTCTTAATAGAATAGCTAGAATATTAGCATTAGATTTAATTATAGTATTAATAGCATTTGTATCAGCTTTAAATATATGGACAGGAATTATAATTGATTTTTTTGCAATATTTTTCATTGTTTATATTGTAACATCACCATATGATGCAACTTTTTATAAACCATTTATAATGCTTTATGTTTTTACTCAGTATGCAAATATTTCAATTTATGAATTACCTAATAGATTATTATCTGTAGTTTTTGGTGCATTAGTTATTATAGCAGGTACATATATAAAAAGGAGCAATGGAAAAGAGATAATGGGGAATAGTGTTAATTCTGCATTTCTTAATATACAAAAACAAATTGAAAATATCATAGATGGAAAATTTGATGAAAAATTAACTGAAAATTGCTCTAAAATAATGATGGATTTAGTATATAAAGTATATATAACACGCTATAAAAAGTATCTTACTACTAATTTAGGAACTATACAGTTTAAATTATATTTGAACATAGAATATTTAAATATATATTTAAACAAAATATATGAGTATTATGAAAAAAATAGAATCTCTAAGGAGCAAATATTAGACCTTTTATCATTAATTGAATTGATAATAAATTATTCAAAAAATAAATGTAAATTGGAGGATATAACTTATAAAAGTAAATTTATAAATGAAAAATATAAAAAAGACTCAGCGTTATTTAATGAAATATTGCTTATAGTAACATCTATAGTAGATGAGATTAAAGAAGCAGAAATATTAGATAATAAAGAAGCAGATAAAATCTACAAAGAGTGGGAAAGAACTTACTTAGATAAGCCAAGGGTAATATTTAAAGAATATTTTGTTCCATCATCAATAAGATTTAAATTTGCAATGAGAATGGCAATAACGTTAACTTTTTCTATATTCATAGCAGAGCTATTAGGATATTATAAAATTATATGGGCTATCATAACCATAATGTCAATTATGCAACCTTATTATGAAGATACAATTTCAAAAACTAGGGAGAGAATAAAAGGAAATATTATAGCAATTTTATTTACTGGTATAGTAATACATTTGTTTCATACACAATGGGTAACTATTTTAATATTAGTTATATCATTATATTTACTTTATGGATTTAAAGAGTATTATAAAATTTCATTATTTGCAGCTATGGCATCTATTTGTATGTCTTCCCTATCAGCAAGTTTAAACAAACTATTAGTATATAGGATTTTTTATGTAATAATAGGAGTAATGATAGTTTTATTGGCAAATAAATTTATTTTTCCTTATAGATTGAAAGATGGAATAATTCAATTAGTAAAAAAAGTACTAAAATATGATGAATATTTAGTTGATACTAGTAGGGAATATTTAAATAAGAGTAAAGGTGATAATTATATTAGAGATTTAATAATACATATTACTCTTTTGACTCAAAAATTATATCTTAGAAATTTACAATATAGAGATGACAATATTGCTGAATTTATTGATAAGAATAATGAATTTGTAGTTAAAATTGGATATAAGGTTTTGATGGTTTACAAGAAAAAATATAATGAAAATATATTTAAATATATAAGTGAATTATATGATGATTTTAACAGTAGTATAAAAATATTAATACAAAAGGTATAGATTAGAAATAGGGGAAACTAATCTATACCTTTTATGAAGGGAATGATATTAACTAATTACAACACTATTGTATTGGTTGGTGTTGTTCTTTATGAATATAAGTATAGTATATTAATATGTCAACTTTATGTCAGTTACATGAGAATAAAATCATTATAAAAATAACATAATTTTAAAAATGTTATTTTCTTTTAAATGTATAACTTATATACATTAAAGAGTATAATAATATAAAGAAAAATTTAGTAATTAAGAAGTGATATAAATGAGAACTACTTTAATAAAAAAGGGTAAGATCAGAGTAATTATAGTTATTTTAGTGATAATTTGTAGCATTATAAATTTTTTAAAAATAAAAAATGATAGTAAAAGATGGGTAGATGCAGATGTTACAGTAAAATTGCCTTTTGAAATAGATATATTAAGTACAGGAAAATCAGATTTTATTTTAATAGAAAGTGAAGGAAAATTTGTTGTTATAGATTGTGGCTTTTACGAAAATAGTACAAAGATAGAAGAGTTTTTAAATTATAAAGGTGTTAAAGAAATAGAATATTTAATTTTAACTCATAATGATAAAGATCATATTGGAGGGGCGCCTATTATTTTAGATAATTTTAAGATTGATAATTTAGTTCAGGCTGATTATGAAAAAAGTACAGTTCAATATAAAAATTATATTGAAGCTGTCGAGCGAAATAATCTAGAGCCAATATTACTCCATAGTAATATTGTAACTAATATAAATGGAGCAAAAATAACAATATATCCAGCACTTAAAGAGAGTTATGATAAATCTAATGATTATTGTATTATAGTTGGAATTGATTATGGAAAATATAGATTTCTATTTGCAGCAGATGCTGAAGATGAACGAATGAAAGAATTCATAGAAGAGAATACTGGAACTTACACTTTTTTAAAAATGGCTCATCATGGAATATATAATGATGAAGTAGGAAACTTTTTAGAGTCAGTTTCACCAAGTTATGCAGCTATAACTTGTTCATATTTTATGTATCCAGATAGAAAGCTTATTTCTTTATTAGAGAAATACAAAATAAAAACATTTTATACAAGCAGTGGGGATATAAGTATTAAAAGTGATGGGGAAAATATATATTTTATTCAAAAATAGTTTAATGTGTTAATGAAAGTTGATAATAAATTAATATGTATTATTAGCTTTCATTTTTATTATAAAAAATATTATATTAAAAAAGTGTTGACATAATGTTAAATATATATTATATTTAATAAGCAAGTTGCGCAAAAATTATTTAAATAAATAACTTATTATGGCCCCTTGGTCAAGCGGTCAAGACACCACCCTTTCACGGTGGTAACAGGGGTTCGATTCCCCTAGGGGTCACCATAAATTAATTTAAATTTGGAAGCATAGCTCAGCTGGGAGAGCATCTGCCTTACAAGCAGAGGGTCACAGGTTCGATCCCTGTTGTTTCCACCAAAGACGAGTAGTTATACTCGTCTTTTTTTATAAAAAGATTATTATAAGAAAATATAAAAATTATAATCCAACATATAAGGAAATTGCATTGTAATAATAACATATAACAAAAATATAAAAGCTGCACATTTTGTGTAGCTTTTACTATGTTATATAAAAAAGTGAATGAAAATTTTGGATAATTTCATGAAAATATATAAATTATAAATTTGTAAAAACATACAAAAAAGGAAACAATATTATTATATGGAGAAATATGTTATATATTTAAAATATGTAACTAATATAGTTACATAAATAGCAAAAAATAAATAGGGGGGGAAGATGTTTGAAAAGGAAAAAGTTTAATCGAATAATAGTCGGAACATTAATTTCTACTATTATTTCAAGTAGCTTTGTAACAGGGGCTACAACAAGAACCGTATCTTTTAATACTAGCTATTTAAATCGTTACGAAGAAACTGGAAACGTTTTAAAGGTTGATGTGGATGAGAATGGTCGGGTAACATACTCTACAACAAGTAACCTTGATAAAAGTACAGATTCGCAAGAAGAAAGAAAATTTTCTTGGGATAATGCAACAGTTTATTTTGCTTTAACAGACCGTTTTAATAATGGTGATACAAGCAATGACCATTCCTACGGAAGAGGGTTAGATCAAAATGGAAACGTACAAGCAGGGTATGAAAACAATCCAGGTGCTTTCCATGGTGGAGATTTAAAAGGATTAACACAAAAATTAGAAGAAGGTTATTTTACTGATTTAGGTGTTAATGCAATATGGTTAACGGCACCATATGAACAAATACATGGATTTACGTCAGGAAATGCAGCAGGAGGAAATGGACAAGATAATGGAGAAGGATTTCCTTATTATTCTTACCATGGATATTGGACTTTAGATTACACTAATATCGATGAGAACATGGGTACAGAAGAAGATTTCAGAAACTTTGTTGATACAGCTCACGAACAAGGTATCAGAGTTGTTATGGATATAGTTTTAAACCATGTAGGATATACAACTATGAAAGATGCTGATGAATATGGATTCGGTAGTATGAAAGATGGTTGGGAAGATTATTACTATGGGGACTTAAGTGATTTAGATGGTGGATCAGTTGAATCAAATACTTGGTATAACAAAGACGATCCTACATGGGCAACTAATTGGTGGGGAAACGATTTTGTAAGAGTTTCAGCAGGTTATGCAGGATATGACCCATATAGTGATGGTGGTGGATACACAAATCCACTTTCTGGATTACCTGATATAAAAACTGAAAGCACACAAGAAGTTGAATTACCAGCAATACTTGAAACAAAGTGGAAAAGAGAAGGTAGATATGAAGAAGAAATGGCAGAGTTAGATGAATTCTTTACAAAGAGAAATCTACCTAGGACTCCAAGAAATTATGTAATAAAATGGTTAACAGACTATATTAGAGATTATGGTATTGATGGATTTAGATGTGACACAGCAAATCATGTAGAAATGGAAGGTTGGGCAGCTCTAAATGAAGAAGCTGATATAGCATTTGAAGAATATAAAGCAAATAATCCAGACAAAGTGTTAGATCCAGATGCAGATTTCTGGACAACAGGAGAATCTTGGGGGCATGGAGTTACTAAATCAGCATTCTTTACAGAAGGTGAATTTAGTTCAATTATTAACTTTTCATTTAAGGGAGCATCTACTTCAAATATAAAAGCAAAATATAACGATTTAGCAAAAGTTAATAAAGATGATGAGTTTAATGTATTAAGTTATATTTCATCTCATGATGATGGATTACATGATAGAAATAATTTAATTGATGGAGGAACATCATTACTATTAGCACCAGGTGCAGTACAAATTTTCTATGGTGATGAAACTGCAAGACCATTAGGTTGGACAGATTTCTTTACAAAGGGAGAATATAAAGATCAAATGTATCGTACATCTATGAATTGGAGTGATTTAACAAACTCAAATAGCCAAGCTTCTAAAACTTTAGCTCACTGGCAAAAGCTTGGACAATTCAGAAATAATCACTTAGCAGTAGGTGCAGGAGAGAATATAGATATAGCAGATTCTCCATATACATTTGGAAGAATTTACAACAAGGATGGAGATAGCGATAGAGTTGTTTGTGTTGTTGGTGCATCAGGAACTGTAGATGTAGATGTATCAAAAGTATTTAATGATGGTAGCAAGGTAAGAGATGCATATACAGGAGTTATTACTACAGTTCAAAATGGAAAGGCAACATTTACTGCAGGAGAAAATGGAGTAATATTAATTGAAAAAGGTGATAAATCACCAGATGTAGGTATTAGTGTACAAGGTTGTGAATATTATGAGGATACTTTAGAGTTAGCTCTTTATGTAACTAATTCAAAAGTAGGTAAATATAGTATTGATGGCGGAGAAGAAAAAACGTTTACTAATGGAGAGAAAATAATTATTGGTGAAGGTTTAGCTTATGATACTACAACAACAGTAACTGTTTCTGCAAAAAATTTAGAGGGAGAATCAAGCTTAACTTATACCTATACTAAAATGGATCCATTAAAAAAGAGAGTAAAAGTTCATTATTATAACTCAGAAGGTTGGAGTAACCCGTATGTTTATATGTATGATGAAAGTGATGGTGAATCAAAAGAAGTAGCAGCATGGCCAGGTGTAAAAATGGAAGATGAAGGTAATGGTTGGTATAGTTATAATCAAGTTGGATGGTTAAATTCACAAGTAATATTTAGTAATGCAGGTGCAAGTCAAAATCCAGGACAAAATCAACCAGGTTTTCAAGTTAATGGTGAAATGTGGTATAAAGATGGGATTTGGTATAAATCAAATCCAGATGGGCCAACTATAAGTAGTATATCTTTTGATAAGAATTCTCCACAGTTTATAAATGGAGATATAAAAATTATAGCTAATGCAACAGGAAAAGGTGAGTTACAATATAAATTTGAAGTTAACAAGGAAGGAACTTCAACATTTATAAGTGATTATACTACTAATAATAGCGTTACATGGGTTCCAACTGAAATCGGTTCTTATACTGTAATTGTAACTGTTAAGGATGAAAGTGGAAAAGAGGTAACTTCAACAAAAACGTATTTAATTGAAAAAATAAATCTTGTTATAAATTCAGTTACTACAAGTGAGGTTGAAGGAAAGGTTGGAGAGCCAATAACAATAACAACAGATGCATTAGGAAGTGGAACACTTCAATATAAGGTTTCTGTACATGAAATTAAGGAGGGATGGAGAGCATTAACTTCAAAATATACTAGTGAAAAAGAAATTGATTGGACTCCAGAAGAGGATGGAGTTTATAAGATTTGGGTTGACGTTAAAGATGAAGATGGTAATAAAGAGTATAAATGTATATCTATTAATATAAAGAAATAGCATAAGTAGGAGGATATTATGAAATCTATTTATAAAAGATATTTCAGTATAGCTGCCGCTACAGTATTAGGAACTACAATGCTTTATGGAGCAACTAATGCCTTAGCACAAGAAAATGATCATTTAAGTAAGTTTATGACAACTTTAAATTTAAAATCAACTACAGATAGTAAGTATGCAACTAATCCTAATGGCTTTGGACAATACAAAACTATAAATGACTTTAGTGATTGGTCAGAAGATATGATAATAGCTCAAGGTGTAGCTAATGATGATGATGCTCGTATATTTAGAGGAAGTCATGAAGGCCCAGTTTATGACATATATGCACTATATGGAGCATGGGATGATGATAATTTATATTTAATGTGGCAATTTGTAAATGTTACAGATGTAGTAGATCCTGCTCAAGGTTATCCAATAAGCGATAATGGTAAGCCTTGGAATGGAGATATTCCACAAATACTAGCATTTAGTATAGATCCTAATAAAAGTGGAGATGGAACTATAAAGAGCACAGATCCTAAAACAGGCACAGTGAACTATGATGATAATGTTTGGGGAATTAGAGTAAACTATGAAACACCTGTAGATACGTTAATGTATTTTTCAAGTAAACCAGGAGTAGGTCAACCAGCTATATTTAAGGTAGATGATGATTCTTGTTTTAGTTATGATACTGCCGTTGGATTTAAGGATGCAGGAGTATCGTTTAAATATAAAGATGGATTCTTAGGTGATTCAATAATGGGAATTAATAGTAATGGATGGGCTGGATATACTCCAGAAGATTTATTTAGTAATTCTTCAAATTGGGTTGATATGCTAGAAAAAGGGCATGATACAAAACAAGATACTATGTACTCTATGACAATTCCACTAGAGTCATTAGGAATTAATAGGGAGTATATTGAAAACAATGGTATTGGAGTTATGCATATCTCAACATTTGGTCAATCAGGTACTACATCAATACCATATGATCCATCAATGCTAGATGTTGCTACAGAAGCGTATGGACCAGATGAATCTACTTCAGCAGAAAAGGAAGATTATGATGTTATCACTACTTCATTAGCTCGTATAGGTAAAGGTAAAGGTGATGGTCCGGTTATAACTCCTATTAAAATTGATGGTATAACTACTTCAAAAGAATCTCCACAAGTTGAAGGAACATCAATAACTTTAACTACAAAAGCTTCTGGTGGTGAAGGAGATTTAACTTACAAGTATGAAATAAATTCAGAAGTAGTGAGAGATTTCTCTACATCAAAGGATTTTAAATGGACTCCTAAAGAACCTGGTAATTACACAATAAAAGTTACAGTTAAAGACTCTAAAGGAACTACTAGTACAAAGACTTTAAATTATGAAATTACAGAAAAGGTATTAGAAACTTTGGAGATAGAGGGTATAAAAGCTAACAAAGAGGTAGGTACTGTAGGTCAAGTAGTTGAAATTACAGTAACAGCTAAAGGCTCAGAGGAGGCTGTATATGCATTATCTGTTCATGAAATAACAGAGGGTTGGAAAAATGTAAGTAAATATGATTCAAATAATGTAATCTCATGGACTCCAAGTAAAGCAGGAAAATATAAGATATGGATTGATGCTAAGGATTCTAATACAAAAACATCAAAGTATATAGAATACATTGTAGAATAAGATAAATAATTATTATGTATTGGGATATAAAATATGGGGGGAAAAAAATGAAAAATAGAAATAAAATTATTAGCCTTTTAACAGCATCTACATTAGCTTTAAGCTTAGTATTTAATAATGTCACTGGATTATTAACAGTTAATGCAGCGAGTAAAAAAGCTTCAGTTAACGAAATAGATGATGGAGCAATTTTACATGCATGGAATTGGTCTTTTGATACAATAAAATCAAGGTTACCTGAAATTAAAGCTGCTGGATATAAGGCTGTTCAAACATCACCGATTCAAGCTAATAAAGATCCTTATACTGATAATTCTAAATGGTGGATATTATATCAACCAATTAACTTTAAAATTGGTAATACTCAATTAGGTAGTAGAGATCAATTTAAGAGTATGTGTGAAGAAGCAGAGAAATATGATATTGATATAATTGTTGACGTTGTTGCAAATCATACTGGTAATAGAGGTGACGGAGCTGATGCTTATTATCCACATAACAGTGTTGATCCTTCTATAAAAAATAATGAAAGTTTTTGGCATGATCATAGAGGGGTAGATGACTGGAATAATAGATGGCAAGTAACTCAATGGGGAATTGGTCTTCCTGATTTAAATACAGCAAATAGGCAATTACAAGATATGATTATCGACTTTTTAAATGATGCTATTGCTTGTGGAGCAGATGGATTTAGATTTGATGCTGCTAAGCATATTGAATTACCAAGTGATCCAGCAGGAAGTGATTTCTGGCCAAGAGTTTTAGGTTCTTTAGATAGAGACGATTTATTTATCTATGGTGAAGTATTACAAGGTGGAGCAGATAATATTACTGGATATCATCAATATATGGCAACTACAGTTGATTGGTATGGTGGTTCTGTAAGAAGTGCTGTTGGATATCATGGAAGTGCAAATGTAAATAATGCAAAAACTTATCCTATAAGTGCTAATCCTTCTAATTTAGTAACATGGGTAGAATCACATGATACTTATGCAAATGATCATAAGGAAACTGTTGCTTTAACTAATGAACAAATAAAATTAGGATGGGCAATAATTGCAGGTAGAGCAGATTCAACTCCTTTATTCTTTAATAGAACAGCAGGTGGATATTTAGCAGGAAGTATAGGTAGTGCTGGAGACAATATGTGGAAAGATCCTATAGTAGTTGCTGCTAATAATTTTAGAAATGCAATGGCAGGAGAAAATGAATATGTTAGAACTCAAGGTAATAATTTATTTATTACTGAAAGAGGAACTAGTGGTGTAATGATAGTTAACGTTGGAGGTTCAACAAATGTTAACTGTGATACTAAATTACCAAATGGACAATACAAAGATACAGTATCAGGAAATACATTTACAGTATCTAACGGTAAATTAACTGGTAATATTGGTAACAGAACTATTGCAACAATAATTTTAAAAGATGTTGTTAAAGAACCAACAGTTTCAAGTTCAGTTGAAACAGGAACAAAGTTTGTTGATTCTATAAATGTAACATTAACTGCTCAAAATACAACTAAAGCAACTTATTCAATAGATGGTGGAGCAGCAAAAACTTATACTAATGGACAATCTATAACTTTAGGTTCAGATATAGCTGTTGGAGAAACTGTTAAGTTAACATTAGTAGGTGAAAATTCAGAAGGAAAGACAGTAACAAAAACTTACACATATAAAAAAGTTGCTAAACCAATTGTAACTACATCAGTTGCAAAGATTAAGTTACCAAGTGGATGGTCATCTGCAAATATTTATGTATATGATGAAAGTGGAAGCACAGTAAAAGAACTAGCTGCATGGCCAGGAGCAGCAATGACAAATGAAGGTAATGGAGTATATAGTTATACATTACCAGAAGGATGGGGAGACAATACTCAAGTAATATTCAACAATGGAAATAATCAAATACCAGCAGCTCAAGAGCCAGGTTTTGTATTACCAACAGGTAGCACAATGATTTATGAAAATGGTACTTGGAAGAACGCAGGGGTAGTAGTTAAGGAACCAGTAGTTTCTAGTTCAGTAGTATCAGGAACTGAATTTATTAATTCATTACAAGTAACATTAAATGCTGAAAATACAACTAAAGCAACTTATTCAATAAATGGTGGAGTAGCAAAAACTTACACTAATGGACAAAAGATTACTTTAGGTTCAGATATAGCTGTTGGAGAAACTGTTAAGTTAACATTAGTAGGTGAAAATTCAGAAGGAAAGACAGTAACAAAAACTTACACATATAAAAAAGTTGCTAAACCAATTGTAACTACATCAGTTGCAAAGATTAAGTTACCAAGTGGATGGTCATCTGCAAATATTTATGTATATGATGAAAGTGGAAGCACAGTAAAAGAACTAGCTGCATGGCCAGGAGCAGCAATGACAAATGAAGGTAATGGAGTATATAGTTATACATTACCAGAAGGATGGGGAGACAATACTCAAGTAATATTCAACAATGGAAATAATCAAATACCAGCAGCTCAACAACCAGGATTTGTATTACCAGCAGGTAATATAGGAACTTATGCAGATGGAAGATGGACATTAGAAGAAGAGATTATTCCTACGGAGCCTATAGAAATAAATTCATTTACAACAAATAAGACATCTCCACAAATTGCAGATACTACAATAACTTTAACTGCAGATGCAAATGGAGGAGCTGGAGCATTACAATATAAGTTTGTAGCTAAAAATATATCTACTGGAAATGAAAAAGTTATTAGTAATTTTAGCAGTAGTAATTCTGTAAAATGGACTCCAACAGTAGCTGGAACTTATGAAGTTAAGGTAATAGTTAAAGATTCAGAAGATGCTACTGAATATAAAACTATAGAATTTGTTGTAGCGGAAAGAGTTAGTGATATAACTTTAAGCCAAATTAAGATTGATAAAGACTCATGTGTAGTATCTGAAGAGGTTGCATTATCTGCTGAAGCAACAGGTGGTATAGGAAATTTAAGTTATAAGTTCTATTATGAAAAAGATTCTGAATACGTGGTTATAAAGGAATATTCAAGTGAAAATTCAGTGGTATGGACACCAACTGAAGCAGGAACTTATTCAGTTAGAGTAGAAGTTAGAGATTCAGCTGGAAATGTAAGAATGAGTGGAAAAAACTTTGTTGTAGAAAGTAAATTAAAAGTTAGTGGAGTAACATTAAGTAAAGAAGATATTAAAGTTGGAGAAACAGTTGATATAACAACTATAGCTTTAGGAGCAAATAATATTAAGTATAGAGTAGCTGTTCATGATTTTGAAAATACATGGACAACATTACATGATTTTAAATCTTCTAATACAACAACTTGGAAACCAGAAATTGCAGATAAATATGTAATTTGGGTAGATGTTATTGATGAAGATGGAAATTATGCTTCAACTTCAATAGAAGTAACTGTAACTGAATAGTATAAAATAAACTAGGACTACTACAAATAATTTTGTAGTAGTCTTAATTTATGTATTATCATATCATAATATATAAATTACTTTGAATGTGATGTATAAATGAAACATAGTCAGTGGTATATATTAAAGGTCAGGGGAGAAAATAATAGAATTTCTTTTACAATAGAAGAAGCAGCTGAAATAGCTAAGAAAATTGGAATTGATTTTAGCAAGGAAAAATTTAATTTAAATGAATTTACTATGGGCGTTAATGTAGAACTTGAACATGGTACTAAATTTCCAAAGGCTAATGTAACTAATAATGATCCAATTTTAACAGGAAAAATTGCCTATGCACATTTGTTAGAATTTTCTGATTATTATACTAGGCTTAAAAAGCTCGAATCAGAAGCTGATGCTTATTGGAAGGGAAAAGTATAACTAAATATTCATTTATAAGAAAAGATTTTTGTAGAGTAGACAAAAATCTTTTTTTTATAATGAAAATAATATAAGAAAAAGAAATTTATTAAATATTTGATATAATTAAAGTATAAATTAATTTCAAGGGAGATGTATAAGATGATTAAACATATTATTTTATGGAATTTTCAAGAAGGTAAAGGCAGTGAAGAGGATAAACTAAAAATAAAAAATGGTCTTGAATCATTAAAAAATAAAATACCAGGAATTGTTGAAATTGAAGTTATAACTAAGCCTATAGCAGGAAGCAATGCTGAAATAATGTTAAATAGTACTTTTGAAAGTATAGAAGCACTAAACAATTATCAAGTGCATGAAGAACATGTTAAGGTTGCAACATTTGTTAGAAGTGTTACATGTAATAGAATGTGTATGGATTATGAGGTATAGTATAATATATACAAGGGAGAGTTAAATGGAGAGATTATATATTGATAATATAGTTAAGCAATACTTTGAAAGTAATAATTATTATGTAAAAAGTGGATCTAGTGGTATGAATAATACCACTAAATTTTTAGTTGTAGATAATGAAGAATTTATTTTAAGAATATATGAGAGTCATAATGATAATAAAAAAGTTAATTATGAACATGCAGTTTTAAAAGCTTTAGGTGAGAGAAGCTTAACTTTCAATATACCTAAGCCTAAAATGAGTTTAAATGGGAGTACAATAGGTGTAAGTTCTGACGGTAAATTAGTATCAATGGCGAAAATGATTAAAGGAAATAATCCTATATTAGAAAATGTTGAACAATTTTATAGTTTAGGAAGCATTGTTGGTGAAATAACAAGAGAATTAGGTGAAGTTAATATTAAAGAGAATCCTATATATTCTCCATGTTATGAGTTGGAAAAGTCCTATCCTAAATGTCCATTAAATAAAGTTATAGAATTTTGCCTTAATCCTCCTGAGGATTTTAATGAGGAAAAGAATGAATTAATTGATTTAAGTAGATATTTTATGAAATTTAAGGGATGTATCCCAGAGTTGAGAAGTTTACCACATCAATTAATTCATGGCGATATTAATGCCTCTAACGTCTTAGAAGATGAGGATAATAATATTTCAGCGGTATTAGATTTTGAATTTGTTGCTAGAGATTTAAGAGCTATGGATTTAGCTATATGTTTATCAGAAGCTATTGCAAATAAAAATAGTGATGAGTTTAAATTTAGTTGTATGAAAAGATTTATTGATGGATATAAGAATAATATTAACTTAACAATAGATGAAATAAAAGCAGTTCCAACACTTATTATGCTTAGAAGATTAGATGTAATTGTACATTTTCTTGTTAGATATAATGAAGGAGTTAGTAATGGCTTTATGCCAGCATCAGAAATACTTAAGAAACAAATTGTTAAGGCAACTACTTTATGTAAGTGGGTAAGTAAAAATGAAAATGAAATAATGGAACTATTTATGTAGGTTAAAAAATTCACTTTAGAATTTAAAGTTACACAAGATAGATTAATTCAATAATAGAATAGAGAATTAGTATTTAAGAATAATGGTGCTTTTTTATTTATATAAATTATATAGAAAGCAAATTTTGGAGGGAATTTAGATGAATGAGGTTATTAAAAATATTAAATCAAGAAGAAGTTGTAGAGCATATAAGGATGAACAAGTAGATACTGAAATTTTAAATGAAATTTTAGAATGTGCTTTATGTGGTCCAAGTGGTATGAATAGTCAAGGATGTTATTATACAGCTATTCAAAATAAAGAGATTTTACAAGAATTAAATAATGAAGTTAAACTAGTATTTAGGGAAAGAGGAGAAGCTAGAGGTTCTGATGAAAATTATAATTTTTATTATAATGCACCTACTCTCATAATAGTTACAGCAAAGAAGGATTATAAATATTTTTATACAGATGGATCAGCAGGACTAGAAAATATATTTTTAGCAGCAACATCTTTAGGGCTAGGATCTTGTTGGATAAATCAATTGGGGGATACTTGTAATTCACCTTCAGTAAGAAAGATACTTGATAGATGTCATATACCATCAGATTTTGAGGTAATTGGATGTGCAGCTATAGGGTATGCAGTAAAGGAAAGTATTGAACCAAAAAGAGTTCCAGGAAGAAGCTTAATTGTTAGATAGTAAAAATAGCATGATAATTTTAAAAATAAAACCTTTATTAGAAAATATATTTATTAAATTTAATTATATTTGATGATAGAGGTTTTATTTATTTTATTATAAAAACTATAAGGTTGATAAAAGACGAGAAATTAATATATACTGTAGTAAAATCTGAATTATAAATAGAGAAGATTTAGTGAAAAATAATTTGTAAAGGAGATGAATGTGATGTTTAAATTTTTAACTGTGTTAATTCATATTATAAATTTATTAACAATAGCTTATATGATATTTAAGGAAAAGCGCTCACCAAATAATATTATAGCTTGGACTTTAATTTTATACATAGCACCATTTATAGGATTTATAGTATTTTTGCTTGTTGGAAGAAAAATGAACAAGTCAAATATGTTTGGGATTAAAAATGCAGAAATAAAGGTCTTAGACAAATATAATAGGCAAGTAAAAGAAAGAAGCCAAATACAATTAGAAAATAGCAATTTTAAAAATATAGATATGATAATGGCATTAGAGACTATGGATTATTCACCATATAGAGATGATAATGAAGTTTGTATGTATTCAGATGGAAAAGAGTTTTTTGATGCATTGCTTAAAAGTCTTAGTAAGGCTAAAAAAAGTATAAATATAGAGTTTTATATATTTAAAAATGATGACATAGGAACAAAAATATTAGATATATTAGAAGAAAAGGCTAAAAATGGAGTTGAAGTTAGATTACTATATGATTCTGTTGGAAGTAGGTTATTAAATAGAAATGTATTAAAAAAGTTGAGAGCAGTTGGTGGAAAAACAGGAGAGTTCTTTCCTTCTTGGCTAAAATTTATTAATATTAATATGAATTTTAGAAATCATAGAAAAATAGTTGTTATAGATAATAAAGTTGGTTTCGTTGGTGGATTTAATGTTGGAGATGAGTATTTAGGAAAAGATAAAAATTTTGGATATTGGAGAGATACTCATATTAAATTTAAAGGTAGTGCAGTAAAAGATTTAAATTTAAGGTTTTTAGCTGATTGGAGATATGCAACTAAAGAAGAAGTAGATTTAAGTCAGGTATTAGAAGTTAGTGATGAAAATATTGGAGAGCCTAATACAGGCATGCAAATAGTATCAAGTGGACCCAATTTAAGTGATAGATATGAAATTAAGTTAGCATATTTAAAAATGATTCAAAGAGCTAAAAAATATTTGTATATCCAATCACCTTATTTAATTATTGATAAAAGTATAGCTGATAGTTTAAAGCTAGCTTCAGCATCAGGCGTTGATGTAAGAATAATGATACCAGGAAAAGGGGATCATCCTTTTGTATATTGGGCAAATCTAGTTTATGCTGGAGAGTTATTAGATTATGGTGTCAAAATATATCATTATGATAAAAATGCCTTTCTTCATGCTAAGACTGTAGTTATTGATGATGAAGTCTGTTCAATTGGAACAGCTAATATGGATACTAGAAGTTTTGAATTAAATTTTGAAGTTAATGCATTTATTTATTCAGAAACTATATCAAAGCAACAAAAAGGTGAATTTAAAAAAGATATATTTAAGTGTGAAGAGTTAACACTAGAAAAATATAAAAATAGAAGTAGAGGGGTCAAAATTAAAGAATCACTATCAAGACTATTCTCCGACGTACTATAACTAAATTGTTCGTTACGTGGAAGCGAAAAAATGAAATATTTATTTTCCAGTAACGGTGAAATTTTCGCCTAGAATTTATATCTTTGTTCCATTGAACTTGCTAAATTTGTAAAAGCCGCTAACGCTTCAATACAACTTCTTTACGCAAGTTCAATTCCACAAAGATTAAATTCTACGGCTCAATTTCAATGTTTCCTCCAAATTAATATTTCATTTTTTCTTTTTTCACGTAACTTCCTATACATAACACCTTGCAGTTAATGTCTTTTGCTACACACTGTTTGACAAGTCGTTAACTTTTAAGGTGTCATTGCAGTTCAGCAAGTGGAAGAGAAAATATTAATGATATTACTGGAAGGAATATTATAATTAAGTTTTAGAATTTAATTGTTTTTGGAAGAAAAAGAGCGTTAAGAAGCTGAGGGAACAAAGTGACTTTCGAAGCTTTAGCTCTTTTTCTGGAAAAAACAATATAAATTCTTAACGTAAATTATACAATTCCTGGAGGTTATATCATTAATTTTTCGGCTCCACGTGACGAACAATTTTATTCAAAAGTTCATCTATGATTTTTCTTGCAATAGTATTTTTATCTGGTAATATTGGTAAATTATCTTTACTGTACCAATCTGCATGAAGAATTTCTTCACCATCAACCTTTATATCTCCACTTTCGTATTCTGCTGTGAATCCAATCATAATAGAATTAGGATATGGCCATGGTTGACTTGAAAAATATTTAATATTTTTCACCTTTATATTTACTTCTTCTAAGACTTCACGCTTTACGCATTCTTCTAAAGTCTCATTTACATCTACAAATCCAGCTACATTACTATGTAACCCCTCTGGAAAATTCTTATTATTTGCTAATAAAATCTTATCACCCTTGGTTATTCCTACTATAATTGCAGGACAAACTTGTGGATAACTCATATATCCACATTTCTTACACTTCATTGCAAACTCATATCCAACAAAATCATTTTCTCCACCACATACTCCACAAAACTTATTAGTTTTATGGAAGTGAATAATTTGAGCTGCTCTTCCACAAATAGGTACAATATCTTTATCAATAATAGCAGTGCCTTGTCTTAAGGCAATAAATTTTAACTCTCCTGCCACCTTAACACATGAACTTACTTCACCACAAAAACAATGTATTTCATTAATTTTTCCTAAATGATACATTATTTCAAGACCATCAATTAAATTTTTAACATCCTTAAATGTGGGAATAAATACTTTTCCCATATCTTCTTTAATTAAAATCATTTTATCTTGAAATAAAAAATATAAATCTTCATCTCTATTTCCCTCTGGGAATTTAGGGTCTGCTATAAAATTCATATAATTATCGTTATTAATCATACATTTATACTCCTCTACTCTTCTATAATTTCACAATGCATATACTTCTCTACTTCATCCCAAGGTACAATAAATCCTTGCCCCTTAGAACAAAATACTGAATTTGAAGAATACTCTATATCTGCATTCTTATTATAAGCTCTTTTTTCAAGAACCTCTTCTGTATTATGGCATACATCATATCCATCAAATATCAAATTTATATTTCCTCTCCCTTTAGTAAATGCAATAAGTTCCATACTGTAATTCATAAAAGTTGCTACTGGTCCTCTTCCTGTTATTTTAACTTTATTTAAAGTAGTCTCTGGTGGATTAAAATTACCACAAAGCCTTTGAATATCTGATAAAACTCTTCCCATATACTCTAACTCTACATCTATTGAAAATTTATAAAATGGCTCTAATAATATATTATCTGCTTTTTCTAATCCTTGCCTTAAAGCTCTAAAAGTTGCTTCTCTAAAGTCTCCACCCTCTGTATGTTTATTATGTGCTCTACCAGTTAAAAGAGTAACTTTAATATCTGTAATTTCTGAACCTGTTAATATTCCATTATGTTTTCTTTCAAATAAATGAGTTCTTATTAAATTTTGATGTCCAGTAGTTAGGTTATCAGTATGACATTTGTTTTTAAAAATAATTCCAGAACCCCTAGGGAGACTTTCTAACTTCAAATGTACTTCAGCATAATGTTTTAATGGTTCAAAATGTCCATATCCATTAACTGTATTATTTATAGTTTCTTTATATATTATTTCACATGGTCCAAAGTCTACATTAAAATTAAATCTTTCTAATATAACTTCCTTTAATACTTCTAATTGTATCTTTCCCATAATATGAACATGTATTTCCTGAAGAGTTTCATTCCAAATAACATTTAAGGCAGGATCTTCAGCTTCTAACATTCTAAAATGCCCTAATACTTCTTTTACATTACATGCTTTATCAAAAATTACACTAGACATTAAGGTTGGAATCATATTAAATTTAAACTTTTCCTTTAATGCTCCCACTCCATCACCTACACTTAAACTTGTAAGACCTGTTACCGCAAAAATATCACCAGCCACAACTTTATCTACTGTAGAAAATTTACTTCCATTATAAACTCTTATACTACTTATTTTTTCTTTTGAACTACCATTATTTATTTCATCTCTGACCTTTAGTATCCCACTTAAAGCTTTAATAAATGTAATTCTTGTTCCATTATCGTCATGTCGTATTTTATATACAATTCCTGAAAATTCATCATTTTCATTGTAATTAGTAACTGTTAACTTTTCTAAAGAATCTAAAAACTCCATTATTCCTTGGTCTTGAAGAGCTGATCCTGAAAAGCACGGAAATATATTCATTTCTTTAATTAAAATTCTTAATTTATTAATCCATAAATCTTTATTATATTCTCCATTAAAATATTTTTCTAATAACTCTTCATCTCTTTCAGCTATAAATTCTATTATATCCTCTTTAATATCTGTAATACTTTCTATATAACAAACATCTTTAGTTAAGTTTGCTTTTATTTTATTAATTACATTATATAAATCTGCTCCTGTTCTATCTAATTTATTAATAAAGAAAAATGTAGGAACATTATATTTTTTAAGTAATCTCCATACTGTTTCTGTATGAGATTGCACACCTTCTACCGCACTTATAACTATAATTGCATAATCCATAATACTTATAGCTCTTTCCATTTCACAAGAAAAATCTACATGACCTGGTGTATCTATTAAGTAATATTTTGATTTTCCTATTTCAAATACCGCCTGATCTGAGAATACTGTAATTCCTCTTTCCTTTTCTATATCATGGCTATCTAAAAAGGAATTTTTATGATCTACTCTTCCTCTACTTCTAATAGCATTAGTATGATAAAGAATTTGTTCAGAAAAAGTTGTTTTTCCAGCATCTACATGAGCTAATACCCCTATTGTTTTTTTCATATAATCACCTTTTTCTATAAACAGTAAATAACTTTATATTTAAATTATATCATGACTATCTATAATTACCATTTAAGATTTTATTATAATGAAAAACGCAGTAATAGTAATTTATATCTTACTATTACTGCGTAAATATCTCTCAAATTAAATATATGACTCAAATACTTTTACAAAATGTTTTTCTGTTAAATATAAAAGCTGACAAATCATCTTTGTTGTATATAATATATCATTTACAGCATCTTCTTCTAAACTTAAATACTCTTGCCTATTTATCTTTAATTCTTCAAGATAATCTACAGAATCATCTATATTATCTAGAACATTTTCAAAAATATCTTTATTATTTCTTAAAGTTTTTCTTAACATTAAATGCAAAGTAAATTCATATGCAAAATGATTTTTCATATCTTTACCATAATATTCTTCTAAATGATACTTACAAAAACAATCTGCAATATAATGAGCTATTTTACCTATAATAAATGATACTTCATTAATATCTAAATCATTATTTTCAATGTATTCTTTATATTCAAGCATTTTATCTTTAGAAACACTATATGTGTGTTTGATCTTATTTCCTCTCTTGTGTAAATCCGGCTCTACACACCCTGCTAAAAATCTTTTTTTATTTAAACTTAAATTATATTTTTCCTTGCACAAATTGTAACAATATGAGCCTATGGCTAAATGTGTGTTTACTAGCATAAGATTTCTCCCCTCGTCAGAATTTTAAAATACTCTATAATCCCGACAATATTATTATACAACATTATTACGAATTTTGATTGTTCTTTTATTAAATTTATTATGGATTATCTGTAATATTTTATTACTTTTAACTACTATGTAGATATTTCAGTAAATATTACATTTAAATATTTATGATTAAATATAAAACATATGACCAATTTATTATGCACATAATAAACTAGTATTATTAATTATCTGTATGATTGGAGGAAAATTATGAGGGTAAGACTTGGATATGTAGCTATTTCTAAAGCTCTTGGTAAAAAAGTTACTTCTTCTAGCACTGTAACTTTTACAAATTATAATAAAATTACTCTTCCTAATAAAAAATTAGAAAAACTAAAATCTGTAGCTGCTTCTAACTTAAGAGATTTAGAAACTATAATTAGATATAATATAGAAAATAATATTCATTTTTATAGAATTACTTCTGCTTTAATTCCCCTAGTTACTCATCCTGAAGTTGGTTATTGGGGACATAGAGAATTTTTAAAAAAGGATTTTGAATATGTAGGAAAATTAATAAATGATTCTAAAATGAGAGTAGATACTCATCCTGATGAATTTAATGTAATTAATAGCATTAATCCTAAAGTCGTTGAAAATACTAAAATAAATTTAGTAAGGCAAGCTGAATGGTTTGAAGATTTTAAATATGACTTAGGAAAAATGGTAATCCATGTGGGTGGTGCTACAAATGGAAAAGAAGCTGGTTTAGAAAGATTTATCACCAATTTTGATAATTTTCCAACTGAGGTAAAATCAAAGATTATTATTGAAAATGATGATAAAACATATACAGCCCAAGAAACACTAAATTTATGCAATGAACTAAGTTTACCTATGGTTTTAGATATTCATCATCATAATTGTAATAATAATGGTGAAAATATTTATGAATTAATTCCCCAAATATTTCTTACATGGAAAAATGAAAAGCTTCCACCTAAACTTCACTTTTCCTCTCCTAGGGAAGGTGAAAAAGATAGAAAGCATTCTGATTTTATTAATGCAAAAGACTTTGTAATATTTTTAGAAAATATTAAACATTTTAATACTGATATTGACATAATGCTTGAATGCAAGGAAAAGGATTTAGCATTATTTAGACTTGCAGATGACATAAAAAAATTAAATCCTAAATATAAATGGCTCGATAAAAGTACTTTTATTGTATAAAAATAAAAAAAAGTGTATATAATACAATGTGATGTAAAACATACTGCAATATATTTTACACCCTATTACAACTTTAGTTATTTCGACAGATAGCATTAAAAAACTAGTAGCATTCTATCATATAGTTGCTACTGTTTTTTATTTATAAAAAATCTATTTAATTATCTGATTTTGTTGTTAAGGATTTTGGAAAAATAGATATATTAATAAATAATGCTGGTGTTCAATTTCCTCAAGAAAGTATAGAAGATATTTCTCAAGATCAACTTGAATTAACTTATAAAATAAATATATTTCCAATGTTTTATTTAACTCAAGCTGCCTTATGCTATATGAAAAAAGGCAGTACAATAGTTAATACAGCTTCTGTTACAGCATATCAGGGACATGTAAAGCTTATTGATTACTCATCTACTAAAGGAGCAGTCATTACTTTTACAAGATCACTTTCTCAATCCTTGGTCACAAAGGGAATAAGAGTTAATGCTGTAACTCCTGGTCCAATTTGGACTCCTCTTACTGTTTCAAGCTTTTCAGATGAATATATAAAAAACTTTGGTTCTGATGTTCTTATGAGGCAAGCTGGACAACCCTTTGAATTAGCACCAGCCTATGTATACTTAGCATCAGATGATTCTAGCTATGTTACCGGTCAAGTAATTCATGTAAATGGTGGAACAATGGTAGATAGTTAATAAAAAAAACGTATTGTGAATATTATGCAATACGTTTTTTACTTTAATCTTTTACATAGTAATATTATTATTTCTAATAATTAAGTTTTATTTAAGTTAAACTTTAAAATAAAATTTATTTTTTCTTCTTTTATTTCATAAGATAACTCTCCATAATTCTGAGAAGCAAGTTCTTTACATAAATATAATCCTAATCCGGAACTACTTACTTCCTTAGAAATATCTTTATAAGTATTATATTTTATAAATGGTTCTAATAGCTTGTCTTTTATATCTTTTGGAAAATTAGTGCATTTATTGACTATTGAAAAAACTATATTTCCCTCTTCCTTATATAAATTAATATCTATTCTTTTCCCAACATTATATTTTATAGCATTATCAATTAAATTAACTATTATTGACTCCATATCTTCTAAAACTGAATATATAGTTACTTCTTGCAATCTTTTACTTATTATATACCCTTTACTTTCTATTCTTACTTGAAAATCTTCTATTATTTCTTCAATTAATTCTGTTAGTGAAAATTCATATTTATTCTTAGCTGATTTAATTTCTCCTTTTGATACATCAAGTATCTTTTCTACTAAAGCTTTCATCTTTTCACTTTCCATTATTATTCTATCACTAGCTCTATTTATAAAATCTTCATCTAATTCATTTAATTTATTCTCTTTAAATATTTGTGCATACAGTGATATGGCTGTAACTGGGGTTTTTAGCTCATGTGTTGCATTATTAAAAAACTCTCTTGAAACCTTTTGTAGTTGTTCAACCTTTTCCTTTTCTTTAATTATTATTTGCATCTGATCTTTTATTTTGTTTTTCATTAAATTATAACTTTTTGAAAGTTCACCAATTTCATCATTGCTATTAATAACAATATCTTTTGAATTTATACTTTTTGATAAATCCTTCATTGATTCATTTAATTCATTTATTGGTTTAGTAACTTTACTTATGATCATTGAAATAACGATAATTATGGATAAAACTACAATAACTTGTCCAGCAATTACTATTGTTATAACATTTATATTTTTATTATATTTTTCACTATAATCCTTTTGTATAATTAAATTACAATAAAAATCATTATCTAAATAAATAGGATAATTATATGTTACACAATAAATATTATTTAATCTTTTAAATCTTATAATAGATTTTAAGTTTTTACTTTCATTTACTATATTATTTATTTCATCTTCACTTATTACTACACTAACATATTCATTTATTTCTCCTTTAGCATTTATCATAGAAACATATGAATTTGTTAATCCTTTAATACTATTTAAACTTTTCCACTTACTCTCTCCAATAAGCTCATTTTGATTAATAGTATTTATAGAAAAACTCTTTATATTTGTTATTTCTTTTATAATATCGGTTCTTAATGTATTTTCTAAAAATAATGCAATAAAGATAGTAAATATTATATTTATTACTACTACTGAAATTATTGTTCCAAATAATAATTTACTCCTTAGTGTTTTAAACAATAAATCACCTCATCACATATCCTATACCATAAACTGTTTCAATTATAGAATTATCTTTATCTTCTTTTAATCTATCTCTCAACCTTTTTATATGAACATCAACAGTTCTTGTATCACCTTCATACTCATATCCCCAAACCTTTTGTAATAAATCTTCCCTTGAATAAATAATACCTCTATTTTCATATAAAAAATTTAACAAATCAAACTCCAATTTTCTCATAGGAACAAGATTTCCATCCTTAAATACACATCTATCTTTACTAGAAATTCTTATCCCATTAATATCTTTTTTATTTTCTTCTATCTTATTAATTTCCTTTGAATTTCTTCTAAATATAACTTTAATTCTAACTAATACTTCTTTTATTTCAAAAGGCTTTACTATATAATCATCTGCTCCTAATTCTAAACCTACTATTTTATCAAATATCTCTCCTCTAGCTGTTAACATCATCACATAAGTATTTTTAGATATTTCCTTACATATATCGAATCCATCCATATCAGGTAGCATTAAATCTAATAGTACTAAGTCTGGCTTAAAATTTTCTACTAACTCTAATGCTTCTTTTCCATTAAATGCACTTCTAACCTCATACCCCCTCTTTTCTTAAAGCAAAGGTTAATACATCATTTATTGAATACTCATCTTCTACTACTAATATCCTCTTCTTTTCCATAGTTCCCCCATTATTTTTTTACTTTTCTGTAAGCTTTAAAAATGAATACTCCTTTATATATTTACTTGCATCATATTTATATTCATCATTTTCATTGGGCTCAAAATATTTATAAAAAAATATTTTATCTCCTTCTTCATTTGCTATTCCTACAGATGCATAACACTTATAATTTTCTTTAGTAAATTTATATAAGTAATTTATCGTATTATCTTCTCTTACTTGACCTAAATATGCCTCTTCCTTATATACTAAATTAACTAAATTATTCTTTCCAATTACATTATTAATATATATCTCTTCTTCAGGAATAATAAATTCTTCTGAATTAATATCGTAAATAGCTGTTCTCTCTGTTTCTCCATATCTATTTTGTGATACATTTAAGAAAATTTTATTGCTATTCAATTCTTGATTATATACTCTTGAATACTCTGATAGTTTATAACCTTGTAAATTTAAACTTTTATAATCTTCAAGTTCTATTGTATCATCATTTATATTTACCTTTTTTACTTTTCCATCTATTAATATTGCCATAATTGAATTTAAATTTTTATCAAAATATAAACAAACTATTTCTTCCTCTCTTTCTTCTATTTCAAATTTATATAATTTTTCATTTTCTATATCTATTATTAAAATCCTCTGTTCATCTAAATCACCACTATAACTATAATATCCTTTTAAATCAAGAATATAATAATTATCATTTCCAGACAATAAGTAAGCTTCTTTATAATTATTAACATGACTTAAAATTAAATCATTCATTTTTTCCAGTTTAAATTTTTTATTTTTTATTTTATCAACATAATAATATTTAACTACTTCTACATCATTAATTTTTTCTCTTTCTTTGACAATCCCTCTATAAGCTATTCCCATATCGTCTAGAATCTCTCCCTCCACAAACTCATCTGTAGAGGTATATACTCCCAATTGTCCTTCTTCATTAATATAGCTTATTTCTTTTTTATCACTTGTAAAATCTTCATAATTTATTCCAATTACATTATTATCTTTATATATTATTGGATAAAAATCTCCATCTATACTAACTGGAATTTCTTCTATATTAAATTCTTCAATAATTTCTTCTGCTTTTACTGTTTTTGATGTATTCTCTTCTAATACTATTGTCTTGCTACATCCTACACTTGCAATACTTGTCATAATTAATACTGAAATTAAAAATTTTCTCATAAATAAAAACCCCCACATATTATTTAATTATATAATACATGAAAGTTTTTACATAGTATTGTTTAATTGTTACAAACTTCTTAACTTTTTTCTAGTGCTTTTTCTAATTCACTATAATACTTTAGTGTTTCATCATTACTTTTATCATTGAAAAAAATATAACTATTATCCTTTAACTTAATACCAATACAATTTTGATTTTCAAAATAAACATATAATTTACACTTTCCATAACCATTAATGCTGAAGTTCCCAAGATTATATAAATATTATTTTTTTAAAACTAATCCCTTACTTCTTATGCAAGTACATTCTCTTGCTTCTTCAGTATGCAAACATTGATATTTTATCTTTTTTGGTGCTTCTATTTCTACTGTCTTTTTATCTTTTAAGTCTTTTTTATCCATTTTGTATACTCCTTAAATATAAATATATTATAATTTTACTTTTACTTATATGTTTTATATTATATAATACTTTTTTATTTAAGTACATATAATAAAATTAGTAAATTATAGACAAGGAGAAGACAAATGATAAGTTTAATCGGATTAATACTTTCTTTATCACTTATTATGTATTTAGCATATAAGGGCTATTCTACTATAATTACTGCCCCTATTGTAGGACTATTAACTTTATTAATTTCACTTGGTCTTAATAGTCACTTAATGGCTAATTATACAGAAGTTTATATGAGTGGATTTGCTAACTTTGTAAAAAACTATTTCCCTTTATTCTTAACTGGAGCTATTTTTGCAAAGTTAATAGATGAAGTGGGTTATGGTAAATCTATAGCATCATTTATTACAACAAAACTAGGAAAAGATAAAGCAATTCTTGCCATTGTTCTATCAGGAGCACTTTTAACATATGGAGGCGTCTCTTTATTTGTTGTTGCTTTTATATTATATCCATTGGCAAATATTTTGTTTAAAGAAGCAGATATACCTAAAAGACTTATACCAGGAACTATTGCTTTAGGTGCATTTACTTTTACAATGACAGCTATGCCAGGTTCACCTGAAATTCAAAATGTTATACCAATGAGCTATTTCGGTACAGATACATTTGCAGCACCATTAATAGGTATAACAGCAAGCATTATTATGTTTACTTTAGGTATGCTATGGCTTACAAGAAGAGCGAAAAAAGCAAGAGATAATGGTGAAGGATATGGAAATCATACTGATACAAATAAAATTGATTCTAATGAAAATTTACCTAATATAATTGTATCTATTATACCTATTTTAATAATATTTATTACTAACTTTACACTTTCAAAATTTTATTATCCTAATATAGATGGAAGTTATTTAAGTCAATATGATATTACATTAGATAAAGTTTCTGGAACATGGAGTGTAATAATCGCTATAGTAATTTCAATAATTTATATTATATTATTAAATTATAAGAAACTTAAAAATTTAAATAATACACTTAGCGATGGAGTTAAGAATTCTTTTCTTCCTTTATTAAATTCTAGTGCTATAGTTGGATATGGTAGTATAATTAAGGCATTGCCTATTTTCACCTCAATACAAACTAGTATTATGAATATTTCTTCTAATCCAATTATTTCAGAAGCTATTTCTGTAAATATAATTTGTGGTCTTACAGCCTCTGCATCTGGTGGATTAGGAATAACATTATCTGCCCTTGCTCCAACATTTGTTGAAATGAGTCAAAAATTATCTATTTCCCCGGAAATACTTCATAGAATTGCCTCTTTATCTTCAGGTGGATTAGACACACTACCACATAATGGAGCTGTTATAACTACTTTAGCTATTTGTGGATTAACTCATAAAGAAAGCTATAAAGATATATTTGTAACATCTGTTGTTATACCTATTTTTACTACAATAATTATAGTAGCAACGGTTTCTATAAAGTTTGCTTTCTAATAAAAATATTAAATTATAATAAAAAAATCTCTATTTATTAATAGATTTCAATAAATAGAGATTTATTTTTTATTATTTATCCTTTTACAGCTCCAGCTGCAATACCTTCTATAATATGCTTTTGACAAACTAAATAGAAGATTACTATTGGTATAATAGCAAGAACTAAAACAGCCATCATAGCCCCCATATCAACAGCACCATATCCACCACGTAAATATTGTACAGCCATAGGTAATGTTTTGTAATCTGAACCTAAAACTAAAGTAGGAAGTAAATAATCATTCCATATCCACATTACATTTAAAATAGCTATTGTAATAGATATTGGTTTTAATAATGGTAATACTATTAAGAAAAATGTTTGTATTGGATTACATCCATCTATCATAGCCGCTTCTTCAATATCTATAGGAATTGATTTAACAAATCCACTAAACATAAATACAGAAAGTCCAGATCCGAACCCAAGATATATTATTATAATTCCAAGAGGATTATCTAAATTTAACATATTGGCTATTTTGCTCATTGTAAACATAACCATTTGGAATGGTACTATCATAGAAAATACAAACAAGTAATATAAAGAGCTTGTAACTTTTGATTTTACCCTTGTGATATACCAAGCTGTCATTGATGTAAATAAAATAATTACAGCTGTTGAGCATATGGTTATAAATACAGACAATCCAAAGGCAGAAATAAATCCTGTCTTCTCTATACCATTTATATAGTTATCTAATCCTGAAAAAGTTGTTGAATTTGGTAAAGCAAAAGGTGTCCTACTTATATATAATTTACCTTTAAATGAATTGTATAATACTATAAATATCGGTGCTAAAAATAGTACTGATAAAACTATTAAAATAATATAAAGAAATATATTATTTTTCTTTTTAGGAGTATATCTTAATTCTGTATCCTTTTTAGTATTTAATTTTGCTTCCATTAATTTTCAACCTCCTTCTTTCTAGTAATACTTAATTGAAGTAACATTATTACTGCCACTATTAAGAAGAATATTACTGCTTTTGCCTGTCCTACTCCTTCTGAACCTACTTTATTATAGAATGTCTTATATATATCTAAAGCAAGCATGGCTGTCTTTCCACCTGGTGCCCCATCAGTTAATGCTAAGTTTTGGTCAAATAATTTAAACGCATTTGACATAGTTAAGAAAAGACATATAGTTATTGATGGCATAACTAGTGGAATTGTAATTTTTCTCAAAGTCATCCATTTAGATGCTCCATCAATTTTGGCACTTTCTATCAACTCTCCTGGTATATTTTGAATACCTGCAATATATATAATCATCATATATCCAATTTGTTGCCAGTTGAGTAAAATAACTAATCCCCAAAATCCATACTTAGGATCATATGTTAAATTAACCCCAAAATAATTAAGGATTCCATTTAAAATTATTAACCATATATAGCCTAAAACTATTCCTCCAATTAAATTAGGCATAAAAAATACAGTTCTAAATATGTTAGTACCTTTTAATTTTCTAGTTAAAAGATATGCTAATGCAAATGCAAATACATTAACAGTTATAACTGATACAATAACAAATTTAGTTGTAAAAATTAAAGCATTAATAAATTCTGGACTTGAAAATGCCTTCCTATAGTTATCTAATCCTACAAATGTTGCATTAGTTACAGTAGTAAATTTAGTAAAAGATAAATATATTCCCATTATAAATGGTACTAAAAATGCTATTGCAAAAGCTATTAATGTAGGTAATGCAAATAACCAAAAATATTTTTTCATACTCTTTTGCATATTCTCTTCCCCCCATACAAAATTATATTTATATTATGTTATTAACTATTTCATTTTTTCTTTATGTCTATAGCCTAATATATTTAATATTAAAGGCAGCACATATTCATATGCCGCCTTTATTTAAATATTATTCGGCCTTTTCAGCCTTCCAAGAATCCTTTACAGTTTGTACAACATAATCCCAATCTTGAGTACCTTGAACATATTCAAGTAAAGCACCAGCAAAAGTATCTTTAAAGTTTTGGCTTGGGAATGCTTGGAATGTCCATTTAACTGTTTGTAAATTTTCCTTTTCCATCCAGTTTATAACTTCTTTTGATAATGGATCTGCAGGCTTTTCATCATCATTAAATGTATCAAATGGAGCAATAAATCCTAAATCTCCACTAACATAACCTTTTCCTGTATCACTTGTAAATAACCAGTTTATAAAATCAATAGAAGCTTGTTGCTTTTCTTCAGAAACTTGACTATTAATAGCTAAATAGTTCTCTGTACCAATGCAAAGTCCTTGATTTTCTTCACCAGCTATACCTGTATATATTGGTAGGAATTTAATATTTTCCTCTTTAACAGTGTTACCATCTATACCGTTAATTTGTGACCAAGCCCAGTTACCATTTTGAACCATAGCACAATCACCTAAAGCAAATTCTGCCATTGAATCATCAACACTCTTATTTCCTAAAACACCTTTTTCTGAAACAGAATTATCAGTATATAAGTCATATATATTTTTGAAGTTTTTATTATATTTGAATTCAATTTCATTTGCATCTAAACCTGCTTGAAGAACGTCTCCACTTTCCCCTGCGTTATCTTTAAATTCATAATATAATGGTAAGTTTGCTAAATGTGTTTCCCATCTCCATGCATTACCTGCAGCCATTGATGTTGATGCAAATACACCTTCAATTCCAAGCTTATCTTTATTATCTTGCATATCCTCAACTACAGCCTTTAATTTATCAAAATTATTAATATCTTCTATAGAATTAACATCTGTTGATTTACCTTCTAATGCAAAATATTTTTGCATTATCTCATCATTATATATAATTCCATATCCTTCAACAGCATATGGGATACCATATACACCGTCTCCACTTGTAACAGCTAAGCTCTTGTCAAGTAAATGTCCATAAAGTTCTGTATCTTTTAAGTCTAAACAATAATCTTTCCAAGATTGATATCCAACTGGACCATTAATTTGGAATATTGTTGGAGCATCTTTCTTTGCTATTTCTGATTTTAATGTTTGCTCATAAGTACCACTTGCAGCTGTTTCAACTTTCACTTTTACACCAGTTTCAGATTCATAATCTTCAGCAATCTTCTTATATACATCTGCAATTTCTGGTTTGAAGTTTAAAAAGTAAATTTCTTCTGTAGCAGATTTTCCTGTACCTTCTTCTGTGGAATTACTTGTAGTCTCCTTGCTTCCACATCCTACAAATGCACTTGCAACTAGAGTTGTTGTAAGGGCAATAGCTAATAGTTTTTTAATCTTCATAAAATTCCCTCTCCCTTAAATGAATTACTTCTATATAAATTTTTATAGTAAAACTATAATTTATTATATAAACATTTTTAAACATATTGAAACCGTTTCCTGTTAAATACAAAAAACTATACCCTTCTTCATTTACATTTTTTTACTCTACAATATTATTTTATATTATTTGTTTATCCTCTTCAATATTTTTCCATTTTTTATTGTAATTTTATAAGTTTATTACTTTAAATTAAATCTATTTTTCTAATTAATAACTTTTCTTTCTTTATTTTAATATTTTAGTATTAAACCTTTTCATTTTGACTATTTCGAAATTTATAGTTATAACAAAAAAATCCTCAAAATTTATTTTTGAGGATTTTTTTGTTATTCTATACTTATTGCTCTTTTAATATCTATATTTTCTTCAAATATTTTTGCTAACTCATCATATTGTTCCAATTTATATTTTTTATAATCAATAATATTATTCTGTAAATTATTCAGACCTTTCTCTTCTCTTATATTATTAATTAAAGTTAAAAGAAAATCTCCTTCATCAAAAACACCGTGCAAGTAAGTTCCAAAAACATTTGTTTTATTATTATATACCCCTAATATTTCCTCGTTTTCACCTTTTATAAATATGTTTTCTTTACTTCTTACTTTTGTTAAACCATTATGAATTTCATAACCACTTACATCTAATCCAATACATTTTTTTAGTATATCACAACTTCCAACAATTGTTCCTTTAATTTGTTTTGTTCTTTTTTCTTTATTAAAAATTGTATCTATATCTAAAAATCCAAAACCATTCTCACAAGTAACTTCTCCTTCAATTCCTTGTGGATCATCTATTTTATTACCAAGCATCTGATATCCACCACAAATACCAAAAATAATTTTTTCCTTATTATGTAATTCCTTAATTTTATTAAATATACCATTTTCCTTAATATGCCTTAAATCACTTATAGTATTTTTAGTTCCTGGTATAATTAATAAATCTGGTTCATTTATATCTTCTGCTCTATCTATATATCTTACAGTAATATCTTTTATTCTTTCTAAATTATTAAAATCAGTAAAGTTTGACATATGTGGCAATCTTATAACTGCTATATCTAATCCAGTAACACCTTTATTTTTTATTCTTTCTGTAACACTATCTTCATCTTCTATATCTAATTTATAATAAGGTAATACTCCAAGTACAGGTACTTTTACTATTTCTTCTAGTTGCTTCATTGCATCTTTGAAATAATCAACATTACCTCTAAATTTATTTATTATTACACCTTTTACACGTTTTCTTTCATCATCCTCTAGAAGCATTAATGTGCCTAAAACAGAGGCAAAAACTCCACCCCTATCTATATCTGCAACTAATATTACATCTGCATCTGCTGCTTTTGCCATTGACATATTTGCTATATCAGTTTCTCTTAAATTAATTTCAGCACAGCTACCTGATCCTTCTAATATCATAACTTCATAATCTTTTGAAAAATTATCAAAAGTTTCTTTAACAATTTTTTTAAGTTCTTTATTTAACTCTTTATACTTATAAGCATCCATAGTGCAATGAATTTTTCCATTAACAATAACTTGTGTTTTATTATTTCCACTAGGTTTTAATAATACAGGGTTCATATATGCCATAGGCTTTAAACCACAAGCTTCAGCTTGTACAACCTGTGCTCTTCCCATTTCTAAGCCATCTTCAGTTACATAAGAATTTAATGATATATTTAATGCTTTAAATGGAGCTACCTTAAAACCTTTATTTTTATAATATCTACATAATGCTGTTGCTACTGTACTTTTGCCTACACCTGAAGCTGTCCCTAAAACCATTATCTTATTCATTTTCACTGTCCTTTACATCTAAGAAACCATAGGTTTCATTTTTAATAACATTTAAGCGTTGAAATTTAATTGGATATTTAAATATTGGGCCATCATATACAAAGGTATGATATTCTCCATTTTCTCCACAGGCATCTGAACCTGTTTCTTTTATATCATCAACTACTTCTCTTGTTAAAACTTTTCCTAAGAAATCTTCTCCCATACATTCAAGCTTTACATTTTTTATTACTGTTTTAAAACCACTATCTATAAATTCATAAACTAACTCTTCTCTATTTTCTTGCCATAAAGGAAAATTTGCTTCTACTCCTGCTTCATTACACCTTGCAGTACACCACTCTCTATGTGGTTCTAAATCTATATCTCCAAATACACATAAATCAATTCCTAATCTATCTTTGGCTTTAATTAATGCTTCAGTAAATTTCTCTTCATAATTATTCCCCTTAGTTTCTACTAATATCAAAGGAATATTTAATGATTTAGATACTTCCTTTATTAAACTTTCAGGAATTCCATGGAACCAAGATCTATTTTCTTCTTTATTTACTGTTACAAGTAAAGCTGCTGGGGTATTCCCCTTCTTTATCATTCTATATAATGCTAAAGTACTATCTTTTCCACAGCTATATGACATTATAAACTTCTTCATAGAATACCACCTCTTATTAATTAAATAACTACTTCCACTTCTCTAAAGCATCAATCATGAATCCTTTTACATCTACTCCATAAACTTCTTTCAACTTTTCTCCACTTAATACTTCTTTAGGAGTTCCTGAACTAATAATTTTACCATCAGTCATCATTACTACTTTCTCACCAAAAGTTTGAACTAAGTTTAAGTCATGTAATACAGCAACAACAATTTTATTATTTTCTTTGGTCCATTTATTTAGATAATCTAATATTTCTATTTGACATTTTAAATCTAAGTGATTTGTAGGCTCATCTAAAAGAATTACATCTGGGTCCTGTGCAAAGGCTCTAGCTAAATACACTCTTTGTAATTGTCCTCCTGATAATTCACTTATTAATTTATCTTTAATATCTATTAACCCTACATTAGCTATACTTTTAAGAATTATTTCATCATCTTCTTTATTTATCCTTGAAAATACTCCTTTTAAATGTGCATATCTTCCTAAAGCTACTGTTTCATAAACTGTATATGGGAAATATATATTGCTAGCTTGAGTCATTAATGCAACATTCTTTGCTAAATCTTTTCTATTTAATTTACTAATTTCCTTTGAATCAAGCTTCACACTTCCCTTATACTCTAATAAATTAGCAATTGATTTTAAAAGAGTACTTTTACCACAGCCATTAGGTCCAACTATACAAAGATTATTTCCACGTTCAACACTAAAGCTTACACCTTTAACAACTTCTTTATTGTCATATCCACATCTAACTTCCTTTATTTCTAGCATTAAAACATCTCCTACTTTGACTTTTTAAAATATATATAAGCAAAAAATGGTCCACCAATTAATGCTGTTATTGCTCCAACTGGTAATTCTGATGGTGCTACTATTGTTCTTGATATTAAATCAGTAATTATCATCATACAACCACCTAATACTACTGACATTGGTATAACGTAAGCATGCTTCGATCCAAATAATTTTCTAACAACATGTGGAGCAATTAAATCTATAAATCCTATAGTTCCACTAAGAGCAACAGCACTTCCTGTAAGCACTGCTACAAATAAAAATAATCTTCTTTTAACTTTATTTGTATCTACTCCAATAGCTTTTGCTTCATCTTCACCAAAAGTTAATACATCCATTTCTTTAAAATAAAAAGATACACCTAGAATACCTATAATAAAAAATGGTAATCCTGCTTTTACATAACTCCATCCTCTCATAGAAAATGATCCCATTGACCACATTGTTATACTTTGCATTTTATCTGAGGCCAAGGCTGAAATAGTAGTTAATGTAGCACTAAAAAATAGTGATAATACCATACCTGCTAATATTATTGTTGTATTAGAGAATCCCTTATCAACCTTTTCTGAAAATTTCAATACTATTATCATAGTAATTAGACTACAAACAAATCCAACTATTGGCAGAGTTAATCTTCCTAAGAAAGGGATTGATACTCCTGTTACGATAATAATTCCTACACCTAATGATGCACCAGATGATAATCCTAATGTATATGGTGATGCTAATTGATTTTTCAAAACTGATTGTACTATAGCACCACTAGCTGCAAGAGATCCCCCAACCATAAATGCAAGTAAAACTCTAGGTAATCTTAAATTCCATATAATCGTTACTTGCTTTGGATCAATTCCATCTAGTAATGGGACACTAAAAAACTTATTAGCTAAAATAGAAAAAGTATCAAATATGCTAATATTGGAACTCCCACTGGAAGTTCCAATATATATAGCTAATAATACCAATGGAATTGATAATATTAATAATATTTTATTTTTAGAAGTCTTTATATTCATCTGGATAAACAGCCTTAGCCATTTCCTTTAATGCCTTTATTATATTTTGAGATCCTCTTGAAGAAGAGTTTTTATCAATTTGATATACATCACCATTTTTTACAGCAGTTACTGTGTCCCAACCTTCTCTGCTTACTATATCTTCAACAGCAGTTAAACCAGCTTCATTTGTTCCTGGAGAATTTGCTAAAATAACATCTGGATTAGCATCTATAACAGCTTCTGGTGTTACTGTTATCCATGAGCTTTCATCTCCAAAGATATTAGTTGCTCCAATAGTTTCTATCATCTCATTTAAGAATGTTTCATTTCCAAATGTATAAAGTCCTGAACCTGCTCCAATTTCAAAATAAACACTTTTCTTATCTGTTATAGTATCACCTATAGCTTTTATAGACTCTACGTCTTCTTTCATTGAGTTTATTAACTCTTCTCCTTCTTTTTCTGTTCCAGTTAAATTTGCAATAAATTCAATATCTCCATATATTCCATCAATACTATAACTACTTGGAATATATGCAACTGGAATTCCAGCTTCTTTTATTAAAGCAAATGGATCTTCATCCCCCGCTTTATTATGTCCTGATGCAATAACTATATCTGGATTTAAAGCTATAATAGCTTCTGCATCTGGATTTCTAAAATCTATTTTAGGTATATCTTCACTTACACCTTCAACATCAGCTGAATATTTATCTACTGCTACTAATTTATCAGCTAAACCTAAAGCTACTAATACCTCAGTATTAGATGGTGCAGTAGATATTATAGTATTTACTTCCTTAGGAACATTAAACTCATTTCCTTCCCTATCTTTCATTGTTGTAGGCTTGCTTGAACATCCTACAAATATCATCATAGCCATTACAAAAGTAGCTACTAATGATAAAACCTTTTTCATGTTTTGCATTATAGTTCCTCCTAAATTTCCATCTTAGAGGGGTATTAATTTAGTTAGTAGTATAAAATTAAATTTTATATATTTCTCTTTTATACTAATTATTTAATAAATTATATCTCTAACTAAAAAGAGCGCTTCATTTATGAGAGCGCTCTAAAATACATAATAATTTTTGATAATTTCCTAATTAATATCTCTTTTAAAATAGATGTTCAGAAAATAAGCTTAACATTTTAGCTTGTTAAGATAAATTCCAAATATTTAAAATTCATATAAGTAAAGTATATTAACCCCATTATCTATTATTCGTATCTATTATCTCACCCTCAGAAGATAATATTTTCATCATAGTAGGCAGGTCTCCCGGCTTAACTTCATCCTACTTTTCATACCTTCCCGCAATCATTATGCAGTGGCAAATTAAATGAATTTCGTCAGTTTTACGGTTACTGGGGTAGCTTAGGATTTTAACCTAATTCCCTATTAAGATTATAAACACCTATTATAGTTTAAATTCATACCCATTATATAATTATGTACTTTATTTGTCAAACAGGACATTTTTTAGTTCACTAATTAATTTATTATTTTCTTCCCTAGTTCTTACCGCTACTCTATAGAAACTACTATTTAGTCCAATATAATTATCACAACTTCTAATTAATATTTTTCGTTTTATAAGCTCACTTTTTAAATCTAAATCTATTAATAATTTAAACATAATAAAATTTACACTTGGTTCAAAAACTTTTAAACTATTAATTTCTTTTAAAGCACTATATAAATATTCTTTCTCATTTTTTACATATGATATACTTTTTTCAATATAATCTTTTTCTTTTAACCCTTGAATAATTCCCTCAGAGGCTATTATATTAACACTCCAAGGCACTATAACTTTATTAATCTCATTTATTATTTCATTATTTGAACACAATCCATAACCTATTCTTGCTCCAGGAATGGCAAAAAATTTAGTCAATGATTTTACAATTATAAGATTTTTATAATCCATTAATAAGTCATTGCTTAAATAAAGTTCATTTGGTTTAATAAAATCTAAAAATGATTCATCTATCACTACTGTTGTATTGGTAATTAATGATTTATTTAGTACTTTTCTTATAAATTCTTTTGTAGTTAGACAACCAGTTGGGTTGTTAGGATTGCAAATAAAGATTACATCTATATCATCTTTTATTCTATTAATAAATTCATTGTCTAAATTAAAATCATTAGATTCTTTTAGTTTGTAATATTCTATTTCACCATTAACACTTATAATTGCTTCTTCATACTCTGAGAAAGTTGGTGCTGGCAATAATGCCTTTTGTGGCTTTAAAGCTCGTACAATATTAAATATTACTTCTGCCGCACCATTCCCCAATGTAATATTACTTATATCTATTTTTTCAAATTCTCCAATAGAATTTTTTAAATCAAAATAAGTTATATCTGGATATTTAATTACTTTATCAATTGCATTTATCATAGCAGCTTTAACATTTTCATTTAATCCTACTGGATTTATATTAGCTGAAAAGTCTATTATTTCTCTGGAATCAAAATTATATTTTCTTGCAATTTCCTCGGTATTTCCTCCATGAACAGCCAAAGTATCTCCTCCTTAAAATATAATATTACTTATAATTCTATTAATAAATAACGCCATAGCACATCCTAAAATAGCACTACAATATAATATATTATTTGTTTTATTTACTTTATCAACATCTATTTTTTCTATATCATCACCTATAGTTGGCTTTTCTACAAGCTTTCCAAAATAATAGTTTGCACCACCTAATTGAACATTTAATGCCCCTGCTACAGCTGCTTCCGGATGAGCACTATTAGGGCTACTATGATTATTTTTATCTCTTTTATAAATTTTAAAACTATTTTTATAATCTAACCCTAAAACAAAGGACACTATAACTATAAAGTATCCACTTAATCTTGCTGGAATGTAATTAAATACATCATCTAACTTTGCTGGAAAATATCCAAAATCAATATATTTATCATTTTTATATCCAAACATTGAATCCATTGTATTTATAGCTTTATATAAGAAAGCTAATGGAGCTCCCCCAATTCCCACATAAAAAAGTGGAGCAATAACTCCATCAGACATATTTTCAGCTACTGTTTCTACAACAGCCTTTAATATAGCCTCTTTGTCTAAGTGTTTAGTATCTCTTCCAACTATATATGATAATTGCTTTCTTGCACCTTCAATATCATCTTTTATTACATATTTAACAACCTTTAAGCCCTCAACTTTAAGAGCCTTTGTTGATATACAAAAATAAATCATTATAGCTGATAATATTACTCCAAAAACATTATTAATTGCATATGCACCTTTTAATAAAAAATAATTAAATAAAAATACAATTAGCACTACTGCTATCCAAGTTAATAATCCTGCTATTTTTAATGATTTTTTTAATACTTTTCTAAAAAACTTTTCCATTACTTTACATAATGATCCTATTATTCTAATGGGATGAATTGGATTTTGTGGATCTCCAATTATTAAATCTAATAAAAAACCTAATATTGTTTCTATCATCGTTCTAACCTTTCTCTAATTAAATATTATCTATCTTTATAATTTCAAATCCTTTATCATTTTTCTCTAATGTTAAAGTATATCCTCTTCCACATGTTGGCTGATGTTCATAAAAACTCTTACTATTATCATAAAAAATTTCTAATAGCGTACCTATTGTTCCTCCATGACAAACTAAAACTGCTGTACTTATACTTTCTTTATAACACTTTTCTACAAGGTTATTAAATGCTTCTTTTATTCTTTCCCTATATTGAGTTTTACTTTCTCCATTAGGGCATGATACTTGTCCATCTTTATCAGTAATCCAATTAATATATTCTTTATTTTCTTTTAACATTCCATAGCTTTTCATTTCAAAATCACCAAAGTCATATTCCCAAAATTCATTAATTTCTCTATATGACTTTTTAGGATATAAAATTTCTAATGTCTCATTTGCTCTTTTTGCTCCACTAGAAAAAAATTTATTACATTCTGGATACTTTATTGAACTTTTAATATCATTTAACTCATTTATTCCATTTTCACTTAAATGTATATCACTCTTTCCACAATAAAGATGCTTTTCATTTGCTTCTGTTTTACCATGCCTTATTAAAGATAACATTAATTTATTCATAATTTTATTTTCTCCTTATAATTATCTCTTACGAGAATATCACTTTTAAGTTTTTTCTACAACTAACTTTTAAAAAAAGAAAAACCAACAAGTAATATTGTTGATTAAACTAAGCTCTATAAATTCTTATCTAATCTTTAATTATTGTTGGTATACCACAAAATATTCTATATACACAGGAAGACTCTTTTGATAAGTATTGAAGGCATCTTCCTGTTTCTTCCCTCCACATTCTATCTTCTTTTTTTAAAGGAACTATTCCACTTGAAATCTCATCAGAAATTATTATCTTATCTTTAAAAAAGTTTATATTTTCTTTTATATACTGAAGTGAATTTATATCTTTTAATATATTCTCATATGTAAACCTATGAAATCCACAAATAACTTTTTTAGAAAAATCAATTTCATTTACACCACAGTAAAATATATCATCTTCATTAATGCTGAACTTCTCTTTAACAAAATCTAGTTTTCCATTATATGCTCCACCAAAAACTAAAACCATAATTTTCTCCTTAAAATTATCTTATTACATCTATACTTATATAACTTTAATAATTATATAAAACTTAAAATTAAAACTCCAATAGTTTCTGCAATAACAAGTCCATATCCCGCACTATCTCCTGACATTCCATCAAACTCTTTAGCTGCACTATTAACTAAAAAAGTACTTACTAAAATCATTGCTAAACTCATTATTACTCCATATATTTTAAAAATAAATATTGAAATTATACTTGATATTATCAAAGATGATAATAATATAAATCTATCTACTTTCCCTGTTCCTTGTTTAAAAAATGCTCCTAATGAGCTTCCCTTCATAGAGTCCTTTGATAATAATAAATATCCCATTAAGCTTCTTGAAATAATAGGTATTAAAATCAATCCAACAGCACTAGTATTAATATTATTAATAGCGTTATCTTTGATACTATTGCTTATTACAGTATAAACCCCAGAAAAATTTACCACAAATAACATTACTACAGATATAACTGCAAAAGCTCCAGTATGAGGATCCTTTAATATTCTTAGCTTTTCTTGTTTATCTCTTCTAGATAATAGGGCATCACAAACATCCATATATCCATCTAAATGAAGCATTCCAGTTAATATAAATGGTGTTATTAATGTAATTGCAGTTATTACCATTATACTTGCTCCTAATAAATTAAGTAATCTAAAAACTCCATACCAAATAAGACCTACAATTAACCCTATTGCAGGATAAAACTTCATTATATTTTTTCCACCCTCATCATCCCACTCATATCTAGGTAATGGAATAACAGTAAACATACTTATTGCCATTAAAAATCCTTTAAAATATTTTTTCATTCTTCCTCCTTACAATATATGGGTCCTCCTCCGGGGTCAATCCAAAATTTGGATTTACCCCGGAGGTGCTCCCATTATATGGTTTTATCTTTATGATAAATTATATTTCCATAAGAGTATTCAACTACAGCATCCGCTAGTGCTGCTAACTTTCTATTTATAATTCCTATTTCTTTTCTAAAACTTTCAGTGTAGCAATCATATTGAATACTATCACTAAATAAATAGTCTGATACTATAACTACATTGCCTGCTACATTAACAATTTCTAATATTCCTGATAATATATCCTCACTAACTTCTTTAAAAAACTCATTTCCTTGAAACATATAATTTGTAACAAGAGATGTCACACTATCTATTAAAACAGTATCGTTTTTTTGTATGGATTTAGAAACCTTACTCATATTTTTTGTTTCTTCTATCGTATTAAATCCATACCCCTCTCTTTCTTTTAAATGATTTTCTATTCTTTTTAAATCTTCTAAATCATATGGATTCATGGTTGCTACATAATATAGTTTTCCACTTTTCTTTTTTAAGTCATCCTCTAACTCACCATCTAAATCTTCTTTTAAATATGTTTCAAAAGATTCATTTAATGATTTAGCTAAATTCTGTGCAAACATTGATTTTCCACTTTTAGCTCCACCTACTACTAAAGCAATCATATTAACTCCTAAACTATATAATTTTCTTCTCCTCTAACTTCATCTAAATAGTCATCATTTATCTCCGCTTCATCAAAAGTAGCCATATTATTCATCATGGCTAAACTAAATCCAACTATAGAAAATGCTATTGGACATCCACTACCTTCCCCTAATCTCATATCTAAATTAATCATAGGATCTAAATTTAATTCTTTCATTGCAATATTATAACCAATCTCTTTAGAGCAATGTGATGGTATTAAATATTCCCTTACTAATGGATTTATTCTTACTGCTGCTAATGCTGCAACTGATGAAATAAATCCATCTATAACTACAGGTAGTTTATAATAAGCTGCTCCTAAAAATACTCCTATCATTCCTGCTATATCAAATCCACCAACCTTAGCAACTACATCAACAGGATCATTCTCATTTGGCTCATTAACTCTAATTGCTTCCGCTACTACCCATTTTTTCTTTTCAAATGCCTCTTTAGTTATTCCTGCACCTTTTCCAACAGCCTCTTCAACAGAACAACCAGTTAAACTTACAAGAACTGAACTACTTGTTGTTGTATTTCCAATACCCATTTCACCAACACCTAATATACTATAACCATCCTCACAAGCTTTCTTTGCCATTTCTATTCCTATACTTATTGCTTTTACACATTCATTATAGCTCATAGCTTGTCCTTTAATTATATTATAAGTGCCCTTTCTTATTTTCCTATCTATGGCTCCAGGTATTTTCATATCAGTATTTACTCCAATATCTACTACCTTTAAATCACAATTATTTTCTTTAGCAAGTACAGCTACTCCTGTTAATCCCCTTGAAAAATTAATTGTTTGTGCTAATGTTACACTTTGAGGTGCTGAAGCAACCCCTTCCTCTACTACACCATTGTCTGATGACATTATAATAATACACTTTTTATTTATAGAGTTTTTTATCTTACCTGTAATTCCGGCGAACTTTATTGCTATATCTTCTAATTTCCCCAAACTACCTAAAGGCTTTGCTAATGAATCAACTCTTATTTTAGCCTCCTCCATAACTTCTTTATTTAAACCAGTTATATTATCAATAATATATTTTAATTTTACTTTTTCATTTTCCATTATTTCACCCCAATTATTTATTTGAAATACCTTCTTTTTTTGTTATAATACTTTATTATTTGTTTAAATGTCAACAATGACATATTGAACAACTTTTTCATTTAGGAGAACAATATGAGTACTACTTTAATAAAATTTTTAAAAACTGAACTTAAATGGAATATAGTAAACTTGTCTTCTATAGAAAGAATAGGTGGTCTTAGTAGTGAAAACTATAAAGTTTCTTATAAGAACAATAATTATTTTGTTAAAATCTGCACACATAATTATTTACATACTGATAGAAAAAATGAGTTATCAATAATAACTAAAGCTGAGGAAATCAATATAACTCCTCATTTATACTACTTTTCTACTGAAACTGGAAATATGGTTAGCAATTGGATTCATGGGGCTATGCCATCCTTAACGGATTTTTCTTCAACTAAATTTCTATATAGACTTTCTTCATCCTTAAAAAGCCTTCATAATTTGAAATGCGAGAAATACTTTAATCCATTTGATCATATAAGAAAAAGAGTAAATATATGTAAAAAATCAAATCTTTATTTACCAAACTCTATAGATATGCTTCTAAATCATTTAACTAGATTAGAAATTAAACTTAATAAAAACCCTTTGATTGGACTCTGCCATAATGACTTAAATGCTTCAAATATTCTTTTAAGCAATAATAATTTATATTTTGTAGATTTTGAGTACTCTTCTATGGGAGATATATTTTTTGACTTAGCAACTATATCTTGGTTTTTTACTGAAGATTCTAGAAAATCGCTAATAGAATCTTATTTTGGAGAATTTAATGATGAATATTATAAAAGGCTCTTAGATTACTTATTTGTAGTTAAATTTTATAATGCTACTTGGTCATTATTAAAATCCCAAGACTCTAATTCTAGTTATGATTATTTAGCTGGTGCTAAAATGATATTTAAAGAATTACTTAACTATAACTCTATAAGAAAATTTTAACTAAAAAAATCCCCTTGAGCATTAAAAACCCAAGGGGCAAAATCAGTTTGCAGTACCACCCTTTTTAACAAAATAAGTATATCAGCCTTATATTCCATAGTGAATTACATACTTGTTTTCTTTTATTGCAATATTAATTTTATTTATTAACTTATCAAGCTCATTGGATTTAAATTGCTTATTAGCTCTTACAATAATTTTTTTAAATTCTTTTAATGAACTTGGCGGTATTATTGTGGTACCACAATAATCTAACCCTAACCCAGGATGTTTTTTTACATGAAAGTATGTTTTTAAATGTCCCAATTCCTCTAAATACTTTATTATTACCTCATCTATTAATTCATCACTAACAGAAATACAATTATACTTTTCAGGTTCATAATCACTATACCACTTATCATCTTCAAATTTTTCAATAATTCCAAAATCGTGTTTTGCCAAGTTTCTCCTCCTTCATAATTCAACTTATGAATTTATATTTTATTTTTTATACTTTTAAAGTTATACTTAATTGATTTACTGAAAATAAATTATATAAAGCATCCAATCCCAATCCTATTGTCATCCATAAAATATACCTTTGAAAATAATCTAAAAAAATATATAACTTACTTTTAGTTACCATATATTCATCTATAATACTTTTACAAAACTCCTTATAATTATCACCAACAATAAAAGACTTATCTCTATTTTCATACTGAGCTTCAAGAAGCATATCCATTATTTGATGTAAGATCTCTTCCTTTTCATACATAGTTAAATCAGTAGCCTTTATATATGTAGTTATATATTTATATAAAAAAAGATTATTTTCGTTTAATTTTTTCTGTTCCTTTATTCTCATATTCATAAATTTCAATACCCTTATCATAAATTAACCCTCCAAAACATTTTTTACATTTCTTTTTACTATATTCCATGTATTTATGAATTCATTTAATTCACATTTTCCTTCTTCAGTTAAATAATAATATTTTCTCATTGGACCAAGTGGTGATTTTTTCATTATTGAATATAATAATTTTTTCTTTTCTAACCTTATAAGAATGGGATAAACACTTCCTTCACTTATATCTTCAAAACCATAATTTATAAGCTTTTCACAAACTTCATATCCATAAGTCTCACCATTAGATATTATCTTTAATATACATCCTTCCAACAATCCCTTTAGCATTTGTGTTGAATTTGCCACTTTTTCACCTACTTTGTATTGCATAATAGTAATAACTAAATATTACCACACTATTTTGTATTGTCAAGTAGTAACAAAAAAAGAATAACATTTCTGTTATCCTTTTTTGATTTTATTTGTTTTTACACTTGCAATTATTCTCCATACAATCTTGTAATAAATCACTAATAGCATTTGTTAATTGGCAATTTGAATTCATTAAATAATTATTTGTCATTTGATTATTCCAAGCATATAAAAATATTATTAGTAATATCAGCCTCACAAATTGGCTACCATAACACTGCAATAAATTTAATAATTGACATGCAAAAAACTCATTTACTGCATTAGTATTATTCTCATCATTGGTATCATCACAATAACTTGAACAAAGCTCCCTTAAATCATCTTCATCTAAGTTATTTATAATCTCACTTAAAGTATTTGTTGTTTCTGATGTACTCAATTTTCTTTTCCCCTCATAACTTATCTAACACTTCATAATACGCCAAAATTACAAGCATTGCTACAAATTTATACTATTTTCTCTGCTTTAAATAAAAAGTAATCTTATTATCGTTAAATATATTTACTAAATTCTCATAGCCATCTTCTATAAAAAATAAAAAGATGATATAAAACAATCTAAAATCATTTTATATCATCTTTAATTAACCAATTTTAAGCTTTAATATTTCCATGCTTTAATAAACTTCTTATTCTTCTGAAATAAGTAATCCCTAATGGAATTGACGCTGCAAACCAAGCTACTGGGTCAGCTAAACATATTCCTATAAAACCTAAGTACTTTGGTAAAGCAAATGCAACTAGGGCTCTTGCTATAAGTTCATATGCTCCAGCCATCATTGGAACAAATGAATCACCTATTCCTTGAAGTGTATTTCTATATATAAATATTAATCCTAAAGGTATAAAGAATATAGCTGATATATCAAGTACTTGTTGCGCATATTTTAATACTTCAGCATCTGGATTACTTATAAACATCATAACAAAGTATTTCCCAAGGAACATTAAAACTGCTCCTGCAATAATACTTGTAATAATTGAAATTTTAGTACATTCCTTAACGCCTTCTTTTATACGTCCATACTCTTTAGCACCAAGATTTTGTCCACAATATGTAGCCATAGTAACACCAAAAGTAATTGCTGGTTGCATAACAAGCTGTAATGCCTTTGATGCCGCTGTATATGAAGCAATAACCGTAGAACCAAATACATTTAAGGCACCTTGAACAGTCATTATTCCTATAGATGTTATAGAGAATTGAAGAGCCATTGGAATTCCTATCTTCAAATGCTTATGATAATATCTTCTTTTAACATTAAAATCTTCTTTTTTAAGTCTTAAAATAGTAAACCTCTTATAAGTATAAATTAAACAAAGTATTGCAGATACACCTTGAGAAATAATTGTTGCATATGCAGCACCTGCAACTCCCATCTTAAAGTTAATTATAAATACTAAATCTAAAATAATATTTAAAACTGAAGACACTATTAAGAAGTATAAAGGTGTTTTGCTATCACCTAATGCTCTTAATATACTTGCAATAAAGTTATATGCAACTGTTGCTATAATTCCTCCATAAATTATTTTTACATATATATAAGCATCACCCATAATATTTTCAGGAGTATTCATTAATTTTAATAAAGGTTTTGCTCCTAATAAACTTACTATTGTAGCTACAATTACTGAAATAACTGTTAAAGTTATTGCACTAGCAGTAGCTTTACGAAGGCCTTTTTCATCTTTTGCTCCAAATTTTTGTGATACTAAAACTGCAAATCCACTAGTTAACCCTGTAGCAAATCCATTAACTAAAAATACCATAGATCCTGTTGAACCAACTGCTGCTAAAGCATCAACCCCTACAAATCTCCCAACTATTATAGTATCTACCATACTATAAAATTGTTGAAATACATTTCCTATTAATAAAGGTATCGAGAATAGTAATATTAACTTAACAGGATTACCTTTAGTCATATCATTTGTCATATCATTTTTCATCTCATCATCTCCCCTAACGTTTTATTTCACAATTAAATAGAATATCATCTTTAACATACTTTTGCAAAACAAATTTTAAGAGGTAAGGCTATTTTTTTATTACCTCTTAACCTGACTTTTATATATTAATTATTTTTAAGTTTTTTATTACTTCACCTATAATTTTAATGCCTTGTTCTATCTCTTCAATAGATAATCTAGAAAGTCCCAACCTTAAACATTCTTTACAACTATCATCTACTGAAAATATATCTCCTGGCGTAAATATAACACCTTCTTTATAACACTCCTCTAAAAGTTGTCTTGAATCTACACCCTCTATTCTAATATAAATGTGCAGTCCACCTTCTCCCCATATAAATGTTGGATTAATATATTTATTAATACATTTTATAGCAAACTCATATTTCTCCTTATAAACTTTTCTAACCTTTTTTATTTGCTTTTCAAAAGCTCCAGAACGTAAATACTCATAAAGTATTCCTTGATCTAAAAATGATGTATGAATATTTTTACACCTCTTCACACTTTCTAATATGTCTATAACATTTTTATCTGCAAGAATCCATCCTACTCGTATACCTGGAAATAGTATCTTAGAGAAACTTCCTATATAAACAACTCCACTCCCTCCATTATCAAGAGCTGCTATTGGAGATACATGGGTACTATTATATAAAAGTTCTTCATTAAAGCCATCCTCAATTATAGGAACATTATACTTTTTAAATAAATTATAAACAGAATATCTTCTTTCACCCTTCATTACAATTCCAGTTGGATTATGATATGAAGGAATTAAATACCCAAACTTTATATTATTACTTTTTAACTTTTCTTCTAATTCATTAGTATCTATTCCCTCTTCTGTCATAGAAACTCCTACAACTTCTAATCCGTGAACCTTCATAATCTTAATGGCTGTATTATGAGTTGGATTTTCACAAATAATTTTATCTCCTTTATTTGTATATGAAGTAAGAAGCATCTCCAATCCTTCTGTAAATCCATTAGTAATTATGATATCTTTACCTTCAGTATCTACACCCTTTGTATTCATATATTTTAAAAGATATTCAATAAGCGGTTTATACCCCTTTGCATATCCATAATTTAAAATCTTATGTCCTTCTATTGAAATTCTATTTAAAAATGCTTTTTTAAACTCTTCCATATCAAATAATTCACCATCTGGTGATATGCTTTTAAAAGATATTAAATTCTTTTCCCATGGGATTTCACTTTTTACAATATCTAATTTTTCTGCAAGTTTTCCATAATCATTGGCTTTTTCACTCCAAGAAATCTTCCATCCATCTTCATTTATTGATTTAACCTCCGCAACAAAGGTTCCTCTTCCCTTTACAGTATATAAAACACCTTTCTCTTCAAGATTTTCATATGCAGTTATTACAGAATTTCTACTTACACCAAGTAATTTAGAAAGCTCCCTTGTAGCAGGGAGCTTGCCATTTGATACAAGAAGATTACTGTCAATCATACTCTTTATATAATTTTCTATTTGTAAATATAACGGTTCTTCATCATTAAAGTCTATTTTAGAAAATATCATTTCTCACAACTCCTAAAGTAGTGAACACTCTATTATTTTATCTAATAACTCACTAAATTCTAATCCGCGTACCTTTGCACTTTTAGGAATTAAACTTTGTTTTGTCATTCCAGGAAGTGTATTTACTTCTAGTAAATATGGTACTCCATCACTTACTATCATATCAATTCGTGCATAGCTATTGCAACCCAAAATATCCCAAACCCTTTTTGAAATATAATTAATTTTTTCTTGTAGCTTTTCTTCTAACAAAACTACTTCTTCTTCCGCTCCATTTTCCTCATACTTAGAAGCATAGTCAAAGAATTCACCATTTTTTGACTTAATCATAACAGTAGGAAAAACCTCTCCATTTAATACAAAAGAAGTTATTTCCTGTCCATCTATATATTCTTCTATCATTATTTCATTGTCGTACTTTAATCCTTCTATTACTGCCATTTCCACTTCCTCTTCACTTCTAACTAAAAATGTAGCAACACTGGATCCTCCATTATTAGGCTTAATAAATACAGGATATTGTAATTCCCTTATTTTTTTATAATCTATTTCTCCAGCTGATTTAACTATTAGCCACTTTGCCGTATTAACACCTACAGTTTTTACTATTCTCTTAGTTAATCCTTTATTCATACATATAGCACTTGGTAGCACCTTGCAACCACTATACGGTATTCCCATAGTTTCAAGTAACCCTTGAATAGTTCCATCTTCTCCAAACTGTCCATGTAAAGCTAAAAATGCAAAGTCTATTCCTTTTACCTTTTCAACTACTTCACTTTTAGAATCTATTATTATAGGAATTATCTCTTCATATTTATCTCTATTTAAATTTAATAAAACTTGCTCCCCTGACTTTAGGCTTATTTCTCTTTCTGATGATATTCCACCCATTATCACTCCAATCTTCATCACTAACACTCCTTTTTTTAATCTTTACTTTATTTTATGAATATAATAAAAAATTAAAAAGCACCACAGGAAAGGTATTTTACCTTAACCGTGGTACTGTTATTTGTATTACAATAATATCTCCAAAACTAGAAGGTTTATTACTACTTGCTCTACCTACTATTTTCCCAAGATTTCCATCGCTTACCCACACAACTAGCATTTGTGCTGAACTAAACGTATTTTCATTTTCAATAACATATAAAAGAATTATTAATTAATTTTTATTTTGTTAAAAAATTTTTGTTCTATGTTAAAATTTTACAAAAGACTACTATAGCTTATAGTATAATTAATGATAAAAAGGGGGAAGTAAAAATGTATAAAAAAATAATAAGCCTATTGATAAATGGAATGCTATTATTATCTTTTATAAGTTGTGAAACTAATTATTCTAAATCAACTAATTCAAATGAAAAAAATGTAATTAAAAATAGTAGCTTTGATGAAGAATATTATAAATCAACATTAGCCACTATTAAGTATTTAGAAGATTTCCAAAAAGAAACTGGGAAAAAAGTATATTATGGTGATGAAGATATTAATTTTAATAATTTAGAAAATAATGAAATCTTAGTAGGTGGGCTTATTTTATTAGATACTGGATACAATGATTATTTTGAAGAACTAGACAAAGATTACTTTAAGGTTGGTATAAGGACGGAATATTGCCCTAAAGTAAATAGTACTGAAGATATGGAAATTATTCAGTTAGAGGTCTATCTAAATAGGGAACAAAATAAAGAAATATATGAAAATTTAAAATTAGGAAGCTTTAATGGTATAGTTAAGTTAGAAGATCCTGAAAAATTATCAGATATATCTGGTAAAGATTGTATTGGAATAGGAATTGCTAGTGAAGTAATAGATATAGATAAAAAAACTTATAATAAAGTTAAAACAAATACCAATAATGAAATGGAAATTAGAAATAACTATATAGCAAAAAATCCTGAAATTTTAGATTGTATTGATGTACAATATCAAATGTATGAAAATGTTGGGAAAACTTTTGTTTTAGCAGGAGAAGCTGAGATATCAGACTATTATAATTATAATTATGATGATGATATTAATGAACAATATGCTTCTGTTACAATAGGAACATATCCTTATTCTTGGAATTTATATTTTGAAAGGGATAAATATAAAGAATTTCTAAGTAAATTAGAAGAAGGGCCAATGGAAGTTATAATTGAAGCCAAAACAGAGAAGGATAGAATGAAACCAACTTCAACACAAGGAGTACCAGTAAAGGTTATTACAGAAATTGATGAATATAAATAAGATTATATTTATTATAATCTTTCATAATTGAATTTATATTAAAATAACCGGGAGAGTATATAGATTTGTGTAAAAAATAAATCTATATACTCTCTTAATATATTTCCCTATACCCTTTTTATAGTGCAGTTTAACTAATCATTAAATAGTGAAATATTATCATTATTCATTAATTATCAAATACTATTTATATCTTAACTATCATTCTTTTTCTAGTGTTTCACTCAAATCAATATGGGAATTATTTTCAACAATTCCAAATTCATCTTCTAATAATTCATCATTTGAGAAATCATCATTAATCTTTAAATAATCTAAATCTCTATTCATTCCAAGTACATTATCATTCATTCTATTTCTTGATAAATTTTCATTATTTTTTAATTCTAATTTATCTAATATATCTTTTTCCATAATATCACCTCACAAAAAATTACACTAAATATTATTCCTATTTATTTAATTTTTAATTATTTATTTTTATCTGTAAAATATAATAAATCAAACTATATCTTAATATCATAATTAATATCTTTCTTTAGTAAAATATACTATATATATTGATTTCACTTATTTTTTTATTAGATAGCAATAATTATTATCTAATAATATAGGAGGCGTTTTATGAGTAATAAAAATTGGGATGGTTTTAAAGAATTAGTATTAGTTGATAAAACCGAGGTTTGTCCTGATATTATTTCATTTTACTTTAAATCAAAAGATGGAAGTAAGCTTGTAAAGCATAAAGCTGGTCAATTCTTACCTTTTAAAATAAAAACTGATGATCCTAAATATAAAGATGTTATAAGAACATATAGTCTTTCTATGTTCCCTAATGAAGATACTTATAGAATAAGTGTAAAAAAAATTAATGGTGGACTAATTAGTACTTATCTACATGAAAATCTTAATATAGGTGATTCTATTGAAGCAATGGTTCCAACAGGATTATTTACTATAAATAATAAAAATAATGATATAGTTCTAATCTCAGGGGGAATTGGTATAACCCCATTGTTATCTATGCTATATGAAGAATCATCTATTAGAAATAATATTCACTTTATACAAGCAGTTCAAAATTCTAAGATACATCCATTCAAAGATGATATAGAAAATATAGCTAAATTAAAAAATATTGAAAATACTGTATTTTATTCTGATCCTTTATCTGAAGATGTAGAAGGTGTAGACTACGATTATACTGGATATGTAAACAAAGATTTCCTTAAAGACAATGTAAACTTAAATTCAGACTTTTATCTTTGTGGACCACCTCCATTTATGAAAGCTGTAGAAAGTATTTTACTTGAGCTTGGTGTAGATAATTCTAAAATAAATTATGAACTTTTTAGTAATTAATATACTATAATTCTATATCATTTTAAATATAAAATTATCACAAAACAAAAGCTAAAACCTAGCTATGTTAGGTTTTAGCTTTTATTGATAGTGTAATTTAATTTCACCAATATTCTTTTCGTAACACATTTTACAAAGTACTATTAACTCTTCATCATTATTAATTTCTTTGGTGTAAACTTCTAAATTAGTAATATTACCACACTCTTCACATTTATATTTTGCCTTTTCTAAAGCTTTATGTCTCTTTAAATTCCATTCTTCTTTATTATTAATATTACTATCTTCTTTATAATCATTTTTATTATTTCTGAATACAAAAATATTATTTCCATCAGCAAAAATACTTTTTACCTTACTCTCAATACATTTTTTCAATGAAATTCTATCAGTACTTTTTCTCTTTTTATATTCTATATTTGCTCTTATTACTATAATCTTTATTAAATATATTCCTAATACTAAGTATATTAAATTAAACATAAATATCACCCTTTTTATCATTAACTATTTTTTCTAAATCTATGCATTTTTCTAACAATAAAAAGGCGTAATATAAAAATTAATTTAAATTAGGAAAATTAAATATATCTGTAATTCCGCTTTTTGACTTCGGTTCATTTTCATGCCTTAATTTCTTTTCTTCTTCTTCACAAGGAATTACACCATCTATTAAACCATTATTATAATCATTTTCGCTTTTTTTATTTATCATAATCTTCATCCTTTCAACTTTTTAATATTATATAAATTATTATCCTCACCTATATTAAAATTATTTATAACTTGTTAAATAATTTTAATATAATAAAATAAGCTTCTACATAATAGACCTTATAATCTATTATATAGAAGCTTAACTTTATAATATTAATTAGAACTGACGAATTATCTTTTGAGCATAGACAATTCCTACTCTTCTTTTTAACTTATCATTTAATGCAAGCTCGACACTTGTATTATCATTTAATTCAAAAGTATAAACTGATAATCCTTTAATATTACTATTATAATAAACCTTTTTTTCTTTACCCTTAATATTGCTTTTATTATTTTCATATGCCTTTCTAACATCACTTAGTGAAATTACTTTAGCTACTTTTCTTCTGCTTTCATTATATATTTTACTTACAGTTATAGTATCATTAAATATTTCATACTCATACTCAACATATACTAAAAAACTTAAAATAAATAACCCTAAAGCTATGATTCCCATAACTACTGAAGCTAATAATGATACTGTTAAAAAAAATGCTAAAAAAACTACAAATACCATAGATAGCCCCTTTAAAATATTACTTACAGTTTTACTTTTGTCACACTCAATAAATTGCTCTAATACCTCTTCCATTTTTATACCTCCCAAACACCCTTATTTTTATATTATAACAAAATTTATGTTAATTTAATATGTAAAACTTAGCTATATTTAATATTTTAATATAAGATTCTATAACCCTTTATAATAGTTTATTAATTCCTCCTTATTTTTAATACCTCTATTTTGAGGAATAGTTAACTCTGAAACATCCTTTCCATTTAGTTTACCATTAACTAAATATTCTTTTCCTAAGAAGTTTTGTCCCCAAGTGGCAATCTTATTTATCTCTGGTGTTTCTATATTTAATAATTCTGCAAAAGCTTTTAAAATACATAATCCAAATTGAATATCTTCAATAAAGTATCTAGAGTTTTTATCTGGAATATACCCATTTTCTACTTCCACCATAGGTGAATCAATTCCTATAAATCCTGGTGCAGTATTTATTTTTTTACTTAATTCCTCTGGTGTTTCTATATTATATCTTATCTTTATTTTTTCAATATCTTTTGGATAAAAATCATTATTTACATTAAACCCATTAAATATTAATTCTAATTCTTCATCTAACTTTAATAACTCTGTTGAGGCCATAGTTCCCCATTCTTCATAGAATAAGGGATTTCTATTATATACTGTTTCACCTTCCACATAATCATGGAATAACTCATATAATCTTGAAGGATGCATTGTAGGATTTGATGGTGATAAAGTTATTGCTAAGTAACTACTTAATGGAATACATGGAATATCAATAAAATTAGTCATGCATTCTGCTACTTTTTCTGAATACTCACCTGGAATTACTCTAATTTTCATAAATGGATTTCTTTGTTTTAATATTACTGATTCCCCGTATTTTTCTAATCTTATTATTGAAGGTACTCTTTGTGTCCCAAAGAATATACATCCCTTATCTAATAAAGGATCTATTAGATATTCTTTTCCACCAAATCCTGGAATAGCACCTACTACTGTTCCCTTCTTTAAAAATGGAAGTATAGTATTGATTGTTTTTTCCATCATAAACGAAGGATATGTTATTAATACATAGTCTGCATTTCCTACTGCCTCTTCATAACTTGATGTAATACAATGAATTTTCACTTCATGAGTTATATTTTTTTCTTCTTCTACTAATACCATTTTCTCTTTAAAACTTTCTGGCTTTGAAGTGTGTAGCCATACCTTATTTTCATCTTTCATTGATATGTATGCAGCTAAATATGTTCCTATATTTCCTGCCCCTATAATACAAATATTCATATTATTCCTCCTAATTTCATTAAAATATTTATTTCATATTTATATTTTAACATTTTTTTATTTTATATTTATCTTCGCCTTATAAACTTTTAATTTTATATTTCTTTTCTTATATATGTAATTACAACTTATTTATAATATATAAGAATTATAATTTCAACCAATTTAATATAATCTATTCTAAAAAAAATTATATTCCATAAAAAGACTTCTACTTTTTAATATCTTAATAAATATCTAAATACTATTTCACTTCACTTTATAATTTGTTAAAATTTTCTTAATAAGGTATTGCACACCTATGAGTTTTATTTTATAATAAGTTATAAATTACTTCTTAATATTTTTAAAAATAACTTTTATAACGTTATTTTGTTCTATTTATTTTAATAGGGGGACTATATTTATGAAATTAGAAATAAAAAATCTACGAAAAAGTTTCTCCGGTAATGAAGTTTTACATGGAATTTCATTTTCAGTAGAAAGCGGAAAAGCACTAGGATTACTTGGTCGAAATGGGGCTGGTAAAACGACAACTATCAGAATATTAATGGATGTTTTCAAATGTGATTCAGGTGAAATATTATTTGATGGTAAACCTTTCATACCTCGCAATCATCAAATAGGTTACTTACCTGAAGAAAGAGGGTTATATCCAAAGAAAAAAGTTATGGACCAAATAGTATACCTTGCAACTTTAAGAGGAATTAGTAAAAAAGAAGCTAAAGAAAATACAAAAAAATGGTTAACTAGATTAGGTATTGCTGAATATGAAAATAGAAAGCTTGATACATTATCTAAAGGAAATCAACAAAAAGTTCAATTAGCTCAAACCTTAGTTTGTAATCCAAGCATAGTTATATTAGACGAACCATTTAGTGGTCTTGATCCTGTTAATGCTCAAATACTTAAAGATGTAGTTAATGAGTTAATTGCTGATAATAAAATTGTTATTTTCTCTAGTCATCAAATGAGTTATGTCGAAGAATTTTGTGAAGATATAGCAATAATAAATAAAGGAAATATTGCTTTAAGTGGAAATTTAAAAGATATAAAAAAGGAATACGGAAAAAATAGGCTTATTTTAAGTGCTAATAATTATTCATTAAATGAATTAAAAGATATTTGCGAAAATAATTTTTCCCACTTGGTTAGTATTTATGAAATAAAAAAGGATTTTTTAATATTAGAACTTTGTAAAAATTGTAGTAAAAACTCTTTTTTAAAAAGTATTATTGATTATGATATCGATATTGAAAACTTTTCAGTATATGAACCTTCACTAACAGATATTTTTGTATTAAAGGCAGGTGATGAATAATGAAACAATTTTTTAATGTATTAAGTTTTGAATTGAGTAATTATTTTAAAAATAAGGGTTATCTTATTACTACTATACTTATTTCAATACTATTAATCCTAGGATTATCACTACCTTCATTATTTGATATGTCCAAGCTTATCCCGCAATTATCAAGCAACAACTCTGAGATTACAGAAAATATTGAAGAAAAAAACGAGAGTAAAGATAAAACTAACTATGTTATCATGGATACTAATAATATTATTAGTGATAAAAGTGTTCTTGAAACTGCATTTCCCAACTCAAATTGGACTATAGTAAATAATAAAGATGAAGCTGAAAATCTTATAAAATCTGGTGATGCTAAAGCTGGATTTATTGTTGAAAGTTTAAATAAATATTCATACTTAGTTGATAATTCTGGTTTCACTGATACTAATCAAATTATTTTTGAAAACATATTATCTACATTAAATCAAATTGAGTATGCAGAAAATAATAATTTAAATATTGATGAATTACAATCAGTTATTAACATTCCTTTTGAATCAGAGATAAGCATATTAGGGAAGGATAGTGCAAGTAATTTCTTTTATGTTTATATATTTATTTTTGCAATGTATATGATGATATTGCTCTATGGTCAGTTAATTGCCGTTTCAGTTACTTCTGAAAAAAGTAATAGAGCAATTGAAGTTCTAGTAACAAGTGCTAGTAGTAATAGCCTTATATTTGGTAAAGTAATAGGTGCTGCATTAGCAAGCTTCTTACAAGTTGCTATAATATTAGGATCTGGTATTATAAGCTATACATTAAATAGTAAGGCTTGGAACGGACTTTTAGATGGAGTATTTAAGATTCCTAGTAATATATTATTAACATTTATTATCTTCGGTAGTATTGGTTACTTATTTTACTCATTTATATTTGGTGCTCTTGGTGCATTAGTTTCAAAGACAGAAGATATTAGCTCTAGTATAGGACCTATAACTATGATTTTTGTTATTGTATTCCTTATAAGCATGTTTGGACTAACCAATAGTGATAGCCTTTTAATAAAAATCGCTTCATTTATTCCTTTTAGTTCTTCTATGACTATGCTTATAAGAGTTGCACTTGGTACTGTGTCTAATATAGAAATAATTATATCATTTATTATCTTATTACTATCTACTATTTTAATAGCTATTGGTGCTGCTAAAATTTATAGACTAGGTACTTTAATGTATGGAAATCCTATTAAATTAAAAAATGCATTAAAATGGTTTAAAAAAGAAAAAATTTCATAATATTGATTAGCAAATTTAAAGAGGGCTAAAACTTTAGCCCCCTTTACTCTATTAATGAAGCACAAACTATAGTTCTAGCCTCATCAAATTCATAACTACAAGTATATAATGTAATTATATTTGAAATATCACCCTTAGAAATATCTTTCTTATAGATGGATTTATTTTTTAAGTTATTAATATACTCATCAAATTCATAATTGCTAGCAAATTTATTTTTTAGATTAACCTGTCCACTACTATCTATAAATATAGAAAATACCTCATAAAAATATTCTTTACCATCTTTAATTATCTTTATTTTTCCATTATCAAAAAAGTCTTTTTCCTTAAATTTATTTATATCAGCAAACATACTACCATTTCTCATATTATGTCCATATAAAATCAAATTCTTATCATTAGAAATATCATTTTTACAATCAATAAAAATAGTACCCGCTATATCCTCTTCCCTATAAAAATTATTTTTTAGATAGAATTCATTATCTTTACTTTGTACTACTGGATAATCTATTTCAGTATTAGGTATATTAATCCAAAACTTATATTCTGAATTAATAGATTTTAATTTTTCGTCTATTAAACTTCTATTACCATTAACTTCTGAAATATTATTTATATCTTTAATTTGTTCATATGTTTTATTTGATCTATAATATTTATAATTTTTATCCACTATTGTTGTAAGGCATATGATAACTATTATAAATAATAATATATTTATTACATTTTTGATTTTTTTACTCATAACATATCTCACTATTAACACTCTTTTTTCTTTCAAAAGTTAATAAACAAGCCGAAACAATAGATACCAATGGAACCGATAGTATTATAGCAATACTTCCTGAAACCCCCTGCATTATCTCAATACCAACTTCATACATATTTATAACTTGATTATATCTTAGTGCATAGGCATAATTTAAAATCAATGTATTTATTGATCCACCAGTAAAAGCTAATATTAATGTATTAGACATAGTTCCCATCATGTCTCTTCCTACATTTATTCCTGATTTGAAAAGCTCTTTTTTACCTATATTATTATGACTATATATCTCATTAAGAGTAGATGCTATAGATATACTCACATCCATGACAGCTCCTAATGATGCAATAAGTATAGTAGCAAATAATATACCTCCAACTTTCAAATCTGTATTATTTGCTATAAATACTAACTCTTCAACTTCTGAAACATTATAACCTGATATCTTTGCAATATGACCAAATCCAGCTGCACATATTCCAGCAATTATTACTCCTATTATAGTACCCAGCATTGCAGCAATTGACTTTTTACTTATTCCATCAATTAAGTATAATGAAACTATTGTTATTAATATTATTACAACTACAGCTGATAAAAACGGAGAATATCCCTTGTATAACATAGGCAGAAACAAATAAATTATACATATAAACGTAAATACTAATCCTATTGCTGATTTAAAACCTTTTTTACCTCCAATAGCCCAAAGCATAAGTAAAAATAATCCTACAAATATGTAAATAATATTAGATCTATCATAGCTATAAACTGTTGCTGTAGCACTTCCTTCATATTCACTTATACTAGCTATAACTTTCATTCCTACTGTACAATCAGCACCATACAAATATCCTGCAAAACTTGTACTATCTAATATCTCTCCCTTTAAATTTCCACTTAATATCTTCAATTTGACTTTTTGATATCCAATTCTTGAACCATCTTCTTGAAGATTATCTTCTATTATCTCTATAACAACAGCCTTTTCGTAACTCGTTCCAGTACGATTAATTAGCTCTACCTTTTCAATGTTATTAAAAAAATATAAAAACATATAATAAAATTCCATAAACAAATATATTAGAATTATCACCAGTATTTACACCGCTATTTGACTTACTTGTTGAAGTTGAATCATTGCTTGTACTTTCATTACTATCACTTCCATTATTATTGATCTCACCTGAAGCTTCTTCTTTAACTACAACTGCATTTTTAAATCTATTAACTGCTTCTTTTATCTTTGAAACTGCCTCATCTACAATTATTTGGCTAGCATCATCAGAAGAACATACTTCCTTTGCAGTATTAATTGCTGCTACTAATTCATTTTTAGCTTCTTGTGGATATTGTCCAGCTTCATTTCCAACTACTGAATTATTTAATAATTCTTCAGCTGCTGTAATTTCATCATTTAACTCTGTAGTATCTCCCTTTAATGCAAGTTGATCCATAGCTACTTTTAAATTTCCATAAACTTCTGAAACTAATTCTTCATTAAGGCTTGTATCTTCAGCTATTTTTTGAGCACTTAAAAGTGTAGCTTCAAATGCAACCCAAGTTGATGCTGTATATTTTTCTTTATCTGCAAATTTAGCTTCTGCTTCTTCAATCTTTTCTAATAAGTTTCCATATTCAACAGATTTAACAATAGTAATAGTATCATCAATTTTTTCCATAGTATCTGTTCTATATGTGCTAATTGATAAACTTACATTATCAACACTTATAGCTGAGAATGTAGGTACATCCTCTTGCCATCTACTTGCAATATAAGCTTGTTGTCTTGGTACATTATTATAGTACTTACTACCTGATGCAGAGTTTGCTGTTATATATAATATACCCTCTGGATTATATATATTTTCACCTTTAATAATTAAATCTGATTGTATTGCATTTTTATCTCCAATGCTTTCTAAGTAATTTAAGTATTTTTCATCTTCAACTAATTCAGTGTAATCACTTTCAAATTCTATATCAAAAAATTCTTCAAATTCCTCTTCAGTTAAAAATGTACTGCTATCTTTTACTCCACCTTTTAATATCTCAGATCTAGCATAAGTATGATCATGTCCTGTTAAAACAACATCAATATCATTTTCTTCAAAAATCGGAACTAATTTATACCTTAATTCTACAATATCAGGTTCATTAGAATGTTCCCCTGACCCATAAATATCTTGGTGTAAAGTTACTACTTTCCAAGTCACATCCCCAGCTTCAGCTATAGCTTGTTCTATAAATTGCTTATGTTCTTGTGCATTTGTATTATTAGTATTTAACATAATAAATAATGTGTTTCCATATGTGTAATGATAGTTACCACCAGCTACTGTAGAACCTAAAGTACTTGTATTAGGATTGTTAAAATGGTAAGAATAATTTCCACTAATAGCATCATGATTTCCTATTGTAGTCGCAACTGGTAATGACTTTAATGCATCTGGACTTAAATATCCAGCATATTCAATTTCATTGTCAGTATAAGCAAGAGCTTGTTCCATATTAGCATTTTTATCTCTTATTGAAATTTGATCTCCTACTGAAATCATAAAACTTGCATTTGGAACTAACGATAATGCTTTTTCTATAGTATTATTCCAATTGAAACTATCATTTCTTACAGCTCTATCTTGTCCTATTGCTTCAGTTTCACCAGTTGCTATATTTTTAAGTGATGAACCTATTTGTGGATCTCCTACTAATAAAAAGCTAAAACTATTATCTAAACTTTTGCTTATTCTTACTTTAGGTGAAGTTTCTTCTTTATTAGAATACCAAGCAAAGTTTAATTCTGTTGCGTTTTTTCCTGGTGTAATTGATAATTGAGTCCAATCATTTTTAATTGTTTCCCATTTTTCACACCAAGCTTCCCAAACTCCACCTTGTGCTGCTTCTGTATATGGTGCTTCTGTCCATCCATCATTTTCTGCTGCAAATACAGTATAGCTTGTAGTAGTCATCATAATTGCTACCATTAAAGCCGCCATTACCTTTTTAGTTCTTTTTATCATTTTAAAATTCCCCCTTTTCTATTTAAATAAAAAAAAAGATAACTAAAAATAATTTTAGCTATCCTTTACCATATTTATTTATTTATTTTTTTATTTTAATATCTGCAATTAATGGATAATGATCTGATGGATATTTCCCATTAATATTATCTTTAACAATATCAACATCAATAATTTCTAAATCTTCACTAACAAAAATATAATCAATATGAAGTCCTTTTTCCTTACCTTTAAAGCTACTCATAGTTGATTTGCTATATAATTCTTTTTTCACTTCTTGTACAGCTACAAATCTATCTGTACTATATTCACCAGCAGCAAATTTTTTAATAATTTTACTATTAGGTGTTGCATTAAAATCTCCCATTATAATTATAGGTAGTTTTTCTTCTTTACGATTTTTTTCAATAAATTGTCCTAACTTCTTTAATCCAAAATCTCTAGCTTGAGGTAAAAAGCAATCTAAATGTGTATTATATACTCTTACCTTTTCACCAGTTTTTAATTCTACTACAGCAGTTGTACATATTCTTGGATATAATGAATACCAAAGTTGACTTCCTACCTTATCAGGACTTTTAGATAGCCAGAATGTTTTATGCTTTAATATCTTATGATTTTCTCTAATAAATAAATTATTTCTCTCTGAAAAGAATCTTTTACTTCGTGCACTACCTATTATATTATAATCCTTAACATTTAAAGTTATATCTTCATACATCTTATTAGTTACTTCTTGAACTCCTATAATATCACATTTATACTTATCTATTATCTCATAAACTATGTGTTTTCTATTATCCCATCTATTTTTAAAATCTAAAATAAAATCACTTCTTAAATTAAAAGACATTACCCTCATAATAGTTCTCCCTTGATTTAGTTTTATACTAAACTTATTATACTATTTTTTACCTTAATTAAAACTATTAACTTTTTATTAACAGCTTGTAGAATTATTTACATAATGTATAATAATTATTATAGTGTACTAATTTTTAACAATTACTGTTTAACACATTTTAATATTCTTAATAAAAATATTATATTTATTGGGGGATTTTATGAAAAAAAATTTAAACAAAGGAACTATAATTTTAATATTAATAGCTGTAATTTCCTTAATATCAACAGTTGTTATTGGAATGCAATCAGCTATACTTTTATTCTTAGTATTATTTTTGATTTATTTAATCATAACAAAGAAACATTATATTAAAGTATTTAAGGGTATGAAAGCTTATAAGCTTGAAAATTATAAAACTGCATTAGAATATTATAGGGATGCAGCTATGTCACCTTGGGCTAATGGTTTTATAATAACAAATTATTTAATTTGCGAGCTAAAATATGGTAAACCGTCATTAGCAAATGAATATATAAATGAAAATTTAAATACTAAAACCATTAGGCCACATGAATTTCTAAATTTAGAAGTTACAAAAGCCATTGTTAACTGGAAAACTAGCTCAAAGGAAGAAGCAATAACTTCTTTAAAAAGCTTATTATCTAATAATAAAAATACTTATATATATGAAACATTAACTTCATTATTATTATGTTCTAATAAATTTGATGAAGCAAATATTTATATTAATGAAGCTATGGAATTTAATTCTGATAATAATATCATCAAGTCTAACTATGCAGAAATATGCTATAAACTTGGAAAGTTTGATGAAGCAAAGAAATATTTCGATACTTTAATTAATGAAAATGTTCATTTTATTGAACCTTATTATTATACTGCATTAATAGAAAGTAAAAATGGAAATTTTGAGAAATCAATAGACTTATTAAGAAAAGCCCAAGGATTAAATGAATCATTAGTAAGTCTAATCAGCCAAGCTGATGTTGAGCAAGCCCTTAATTCAGTTATGGTTAAATCACTAAATTCTATATAATAAAAAATCTGATAACCTATTGATAGGTTATCAGATTTTTTACATTAAAAGAGCCATAGAATAACTCCATAGCTCTTAAGAAACATACTTTATAATTATCTTCTATTATTTTGTTGTTTCTTAGCTTTTCTACAAGCTGGACATCTTGTTGGTTCATTTTCAAATCCTTTTTCCTTGTAGAATTCTTGCTCTCCTTCAGTGAAAACAAATTCACTTCCACAGTCTCTGCATGTTAATGTTTTGTCTGCCATTTAAAATTCCTCCATACTATGAAAGGTTTAAACAAAAATAACAACAAAATAATAAATTATTAGTTACTGTTTGTATACCTTCCTTGTCTTTACATTATTATAGTATAGACACTTTTAAAATTTATATACATATATAAATAATATTATTTATATTTTTCTGTTTCTATAGGTAATCCTTTTTTTCTTAATCTTTCCTCAACTATTTCTTTAATTATTGAATAGAATATTGCAAATAAAGGAACTCCTATTATCATTCCTACAAATCCCATAAATTTAGCTGCAACTAATAATGAGAATAATATCCAAAATGCTGATATTCCAATTGAATCTCCCAATATCTTAGGTCCAATTATATTTCCATCGATTTGCTGAATTACAATTATGATTACAACAAACCATAATGCTTGTATTGGAGACACAAATAATATAATTATTGCTGCTGGTATCCCCCCTATGAATGGACCAAAGAATGGAATAATATTAGTAACACCGACTATTACTGAAATTAATAATATATACGGCATCTTAAATATAGTTAATATTACAAAAGTTAATAATCCTATTATAAATGAGTCTAAAATTTTACCACCAATAAATCTACTAAATGTCATATTACTTTGAGTTGCTAATCTTAAAATAAATTTAGCTTTTTCCTCTGAGCATAATGCATATACTATTTTTTTACCTAATGCCATAAATTTTTCTTTATCTATTAATATATAAATGGAAATTATTATTCCTATTATTATATTTAATATACTAGATGTTGCATCCACTATAAAATTACCAATAACCGGTACTAAATTACTTATTAGTGTTATAATATATGTAATTGCTTCACCAAATTTATCAGTAATTAAACTAATGTATTCTGGTTGTAAATTTAAATTATCAAATATATCATTAGTAACCTTTGTTAGATCATTTAGATATTGAGGTATATTATTTACTAACCCTATAATACTATCTAGTAATTGTGGTAATACAAATTGTATAAATAAATATGTAATTATAGTTGCAGTAATATAAGTTAATAATAATCCTATTCCTCTTTTACCTGACTTTTTTAATCTTTTAAAAGTTTTATGCGATAATATATAATCTTCATAAAATTTTAAAATAAAGTTTAATAAATATGCTAATGCCCCTCCTATAATAAATGGTTGCAGTGTTCCAATAAAATCATTAACACTTGCTTTTATTGAGTTAATCTGTGAAATTCCTAAATATAAAAGAATACTTGCACAAATAACTAAAAATGCATACATTGCTATTGTTGCGTATTTATTATTCCAATTTATCTTCATTTTTTTCCTCCACCTCTAAAATACTACTTCTATTTTAACATAGTTTATAATTAAAAGTTATTAAGATTTTCTAAAGTTAATTATTTATTAAAAATAATTTAACTTTACAAAAAAGCCAGTAAATAATTAATGAACTTTATCTGTTTTAATAGACAATCTATAGTTCAAATTATTACTGACTTTTTTAATTAAATTTATCCTAGCTTATTCTTATGATAATTATATATGTATACAGGTATACCTATTAACATTAATATAAATCCCCACATAACAGTTTCTGCCCCTGAACCATATATAGTCCAAAGAACATATACAAATGCTAATAATGGTAAAATAGATTTTTTAATAAATATTTTAAAGTTAAACTTTTTCTCTTCTTTAAAAGCAAGCATCATTTCTGCTGATATGCTTAAAAGATAAACTGGAAGATATGAAAGTGTTGCAAGTATTGTTATAAATGTAAATGCATCAACCATACCTTTTTGAAAATTCATTACTAATAATATATTAACTAATACTGAACCAAATATTAATGAATTTACCGGTGTTCCTGTCTTTTTATTTATCTTACCAAAAAATTTAGGGAATACTCCATCAACTCCAGCTGCATAAGCCACTCTAGCTGTAGATAAAAGCCACCCAATTATAGTTCCTAAAATACAAATAACAACAGCAATTGTAAGTATTTTTCCTACTTGAGTTCCTAATGCATTAGTTAATATATCTGTAAGTGGTGCTGAACTTTGTGCTAATTCCTTATTATTCATAGCGCCCATACTACCTATACTTATTAATAGATATATTGCTGCAGATATTATAAGTCCATAAATTGTACTTTTTCTTACATTCTTCTCTGGATTTTTTAGTTCACCTGCTGCCACTGTTGCACTTTCAAGTCCTATAAATGCCCAAAGAGTTGAAGTTGCTGCTAACGGAACTGTACTAAGTCCCTTTCCCTCTGGATATAGTGGTAATATATTAACCGAATCAAAATTTAAAAATGCAACTATTATAAATAATGCAAAAAATGCTATTTTAAATACTGTAACAAATGATTGAATCTTTCCAGCTTTTTTTACACCTGATATGTTTATTAAAGTAAAAATCCATAGAACTGCACTTGAAAATATTATTGATATTGTAGGATTATTTAATGCCGGAAATACTACTGATGCATAACTAGTAATTGCAACTAATATAGCTGCATTTCCTATCCACGAACCATTCCAATAAAGCCAAGCACTTAAAAATCCAGCAAAGTCACCAAAAGCCTCTTTAGTATAGTGGTAAGCTCCGCCTGTTGATGGATATTTTGTACCAAGATTTGCAAATGAAATTGCAATTAATATAGATCCAACTGTTGTTAAAATCCATGCAATAATTGTAGCTCCTGGTCCAGAAACCTGTGCTAATGTTGATGGTAACATAAATACTCCAGAACCAATCATATTACCACACACAAGCATTGTGGCCATAAAAAGACTAATTTCTTTTTTTAAACTCTTGTTTTCCATTTTTCCTCCTTAGTTTGGGGTAAAAAAATAAGCCCAAAGCCTACTCTTTGAGCTTGTACTTACTAATAAACAAACACAAAGATAGCTCTCCACAATTATTATTGTGACAGTTTTGCATATATTTTATACAAACCCAGTATATAGATTTAAAGCCTCCTCTATATACTTCGGCAATATTACCTTTCATATTAATTCATCGTGCTTATCTCCTTAATATTACTCTTTAATATTGCAACCTCTATCTTTACCCTATATTTAATAAAAATCTTATTTTTATTATTTTCACTTTGTCTTTTTCGACATTTTCCTACACAAGTAATTTTAACAACTTTTCAATAAATGTCAACCTGATTATATTTTAAATGTAACTTACAATTTTATATTTTCATATATTGTATATTAGATATAAAATATCTAAAAACCAAATGATAAAGGAGAATTTATATTATGTATTCTTTTAAAAACATTACCCCAACAAATGGATTTGATTCCAACAATTTAAACAATGCCCGTCAAAATAATTATGCTTGGTCAATGGCACAATTAGATCAATATATATATGTTGGTACCGGAAGAAATATTCCTTATAATATACTCAATAGTATTTCACCTGAGATTCTTACTCCTATTTCAATAACTCCACCAATAGCTAATAATTTACCTGAAATTTGGAGATATAAAAAGAATGATTCACTCTCCTGGGAAAAAGTTTATTCAGTTCCAAATTATCTTCAAATATCAGGTATTAGATTTTTAATTTCTCATAAACCTTTTAACGGAAATAATTGTCTTTATGCCGCTAGCTACGGTGGAAATTTGAAGATATTTAAATCTAGTAATGGTGTAAATTGGTTTCCACTTTCTGATATGATTCTTAAAGGAACATCATCTCGTGCAATGATAAGTCATAAAGGTAAATTATACATTGCTACTATTGATGAAAAAAAACCTACTTCAACTCCTAACTTATATAGTAGTCAAGATCCAGAATTTTATCCATGGGAAGATGTAATAAATGCTGATAATCCATTATATGATAAATCTAAAAATCCTAATGGCTCTATAAGTGAAATGACTGTTTTTAATGATAAAATTTATGTTTCTACCAATAATTCTGATGGTGTTCAAGTATGGAGAACAAATGGTTCTACACCTAAGCTAAATGATTGGACTCTTATTGTTGATAATGGATTTGGTGATGCTACAAATCAATATACTCTAAGTATGGGAGTTTTTAAAAATTATCTTTATGTAAGTGCTACCAAAAGACTTCCCCTTGCTTGGCTTGCGCCAATGGGATGTGACATTATAAGGATCTCCCCTAATGACAGTTGGCAATTAGTTATAGGTAGTAAACCTATAATCCCTTCAGCGCCATCTAAAGGAATAAGAAATAATAGCTTATCTGGCTTAAATTCTGGTTTTAATAATCCCTTTAATGTATATGCATGGCAAATTAAAGAATACCACGATAAATTATTAATAAGTACTTTTGATGATTCAATTAATATGGAAACTACCTTAGAATTTCTTGTTACCAATAAGGCTTTAATAGAAAATAAAATTGGAACTGTAACAACAAATACACTTATTAAAATATATCACTCTATAGTTTCTCAATTAAATTCTATAGATTATCCATTTGGATTTGACCTTTATGAATCTACTGATGGAATTAACTTTACACCAGTATTTCTGAATGGTTTTGCTAATGGATACAATTATGGTGGCAGAACCCTATTCGTAGATTCTTCTGATTATCTTTATATTGGTACTGCTAATCCATTTCAAGGATGTGAGGTTTGGAAAGTTAAAGCTAAATCTAAAGATAGTCACTGCTATTCAAAAGCAAAAAATTATAGATGCCTATTATCAATCAAAAAAGAAATTAATGACAACTTTGAACTATTAGATAATTATATTCCAACACTACTGAAATTTATTCCTCAAGAAAACTATCATAACTTTTTTTAATCTATATAAAGCACCTAATAAGATTAATAAACTTATTAGGTGCCTTTCATTAATTATTACTTTTTAAATCTAGTAGCATAACCACATTTTTGACATAAACTTTCAACTGCTACTCTTCTTGAAAAACCATTATATATATTAGTTGCTCTTTCTCCTTCTAATATTTCTTTTAATGATTTTTCAAAAACGTTTCCTAGAGGCAGATTTCCGTCACTATCTAAACAGCATGGTACAACAGTACCATCTACTAAAATTCCTATTTGATTTCTAAGTCCATGACAAAAAACTTTTTCTCCCAAACTACCAATTTTTATATCTGGCCATTGAAATTTTTCTGCCATATTTAAATATACTTTATCTTTTAGCTTAATTCTATTAGTTTCTTGTAACTTTTCTGATAACGAGAAATCAAGATTTAAATTTTCTTCAAGCATTTTTAAAATTTCTCTATTTAAGTTGTTCTCACCCTTTAATTCATTACTATCCATATTCCATAGTCTTATTGCGCAAATTATATCACTGTTTTCTCTAGCCTTTATTATAAAACTACTAACATCTTTCAAGTATTCTTCTAATTCCACAGTTTTTTTATTTGCTTCAAAACTATGAAGAGAAATATTTACTTGTCTTAATGACTTTGCTTTAATAAGCTTATCTCCAACCTTATTTAACAAGGTTCCATTAGTTGTTAAATTTACATGAAGCCCATTATTGCCACTTTCTTCTAAAAAATCTTCTATATTTTCATTCAATAAAGGTTCTCCCATCAAATGCAAGTATATATGTTCTGTAAAAGGCTTTACTTCATTCAAAATATAATTAAATTCTTCTCTATTCATAAATTTATATTTTCTTTTAGTTTTAGGACAAAAATTACAACTTAAATTGCAAACATTAGTAATCTCTATATATACCTTTTTAAACTTTCTCATTTGTTAATCTTCTCCTTATACAAAAACATAGGAGAAATCTCCTAGGTTTAACCTTACTTATCTAATCTATTAAATGATACATATTCATATTTTTTGCCAGTAATAAACTTAATTAAATCTAGCTGAATTAAATCATTATATTTTCCATTTCTCATTTCATCAATGATTTCCTGAGTCTTTTCCTTTGGACTATTTATTAGAATATCCTTTACTCCTTTAGGAAATTCTACAAATTTTCTAATTACATTATTATCATTATCTACAACCATAATAGTTGGTACTTTCATTTCACCAGATAATTTACTTAATATTTCTTCATTATCATTTTTTAATAAAAATTTCACTTCAATATTTTCGTTAAATTGAGAAAGTTTTATTAAAAATGGTAGTATTGTTGCTGAATCCTTACATCTAGTTGATGTTATTACCAATATTTTAATATGTTTATTTAAATTTATTATATCTCTTAGTCCTAACTCTAAAATTTGACCTTGATCATATAATTCATTAATAAATATCATTTCTTCATCATTAGCATTGCTTAAATATTCCTCATAATCCATTAACTTAACATCTGTTAACATACTTACTCCCCTAAATAAATTTAAAATATATCTAATATAAATATAATAAATATACTCATATTTCACCATATACTTATTAATATTATCATACTTAATTAATTATTTCTACTAACCTTAATATTCCAAACTTAACTCTTGTAATAAACTTCCTATATTGATATAATTAATAAAATAAATTTTTATATAATTTGGGAGGTATATTATGTCTATTAAAATGTTACATACTTGTGTTAGAGTTATGAATTTAGAAAAATCATTAGAGTTCTATAAAAATGCTTTAGGATTAATTGAAACTAGAAGAAAAGATTTTCCTGAACATAAATTTACTTTAGTTTATTTATCAGATAAAGAAGGTGGTTATGAATTAGAATTAACTTATAACTATAATCCAGAAACACCTTATGAGCTTGGAAATGGCTTTAGCCATATAGCTATAGGTCATCCAGACATTGAATCTTTAAGAGATAAACATATAGCACTTGGTTACGAAGTAACAGACCTAAAAGGACTACCTGGTGAACCACCTCGTTACTACTTCGTTACGGATCCAGACGGATACAAAGTAGAAGTAATTAGATCATAATTGAATAAAATTGCGCATTACATGGAGCGAAAAAATGAAATATTTATTTTCCGGAAACGGTGAAATTTTCGCCTAGAATTTATATAATTGATTCCGTAAAGTTTGCTAAAGTTTTTAAACTTAAGTGAGATTCAAAATTTCAATTTTGTAAATCGAACTTACACATTCGACGCAAGGAGAAGGTGCTTCCTTTTAAAATGAAACTCACTCCTCACTATCGCTCAGAGGAGTAAGTTCAGCTAACTAAATCAAGATTTAGAGCTTCACTTAACGCAAACTTTACTACATCAATTATTAAATTCTACGGCTCAATTTCAATGTTTCCTCCAAATTAATATTTCATTTTTTCTTTATCAATGTGTCTGCTTATAACCCACCCCTTTATAATTAACGATTTATGCTATAAATTATTTTGATAAGATAATTAACTTTTTACTTGAAGGTGTTTTATTTTATTAAAGTTAAAATATTTTTAGTTAATGTTTTTTTTATTAAATATAGCAGAAGTTGTTATCTTTTAAGGTTGAGTATGCAGGAAATTGTACTTTTGGCTTAAAATCCAGTGATATAGAAAAATTGATTATATTATCGGAGGGAAGATTATATAATGAACTTTAGAATTTAATTATTATTGGAATAAAATCTGCGTTAAGAAGCTGAGGGAATGAAATGACTTTCGAAGCTTTAGCAGATTTTATGGAAATAATAATATAAATTCTTAGTGAAATTATATTACTTCCTGGAGATTATATAATCAATTTTTCGGCATCACGGGAATTCAAGCCTTAACGAACAATTTAGTTAATTAACTTCCTATTCCTTTTCTTAATTTTTTTAATTCTTCTATGGATGGATAAGGCTTAGAATGCTTCAATGCCTTATTTATATTTGCTATAGCTTCCCTCTTCTTACCACTTCTATATTCTGCATCAATTAAATAATATAAATATTGTGGTGTTTCTCTTGTCCTATCAATTAATTTCTTATAATACTCCTCAACCTTTCCAAAATAATCCCTATCATATTTAGATGTTTTCTCTAAGTTATCTCCTCTAAATGAATATATTTGTACCTTATAGGCCTCTCCTGTTTCATGACTCCATAAGGCAATATCAGAGGTTCCACTTCTTCTATCATCAAACTCTACTATTTCAACTTTAGAGTAATTTATCTTATCGCCCTTTAATAATTTATTAAATTTATTTTCTTTAAATTCTACTATATCTAAAACAGACCATATTGAACCAATTCTCCATCCAATAAGAATATTATTATTAGACTTTGGTTTTAACTTAGTAATTACTAAATCTGATATATCATACCCTTCCCCTACAATTGTATCTAAATGCTTTATTATACCATCAACTTCTCTAAATACAGATATATATTGAGTATCCTTAGATTTATATCCGCAAATTATTTCATCAATTCCATCTCCATCAATATCCTTATTAATTAATCCATTACTACCGCCAAACTTATTAAGATTAATAAGAATTGCATCATCAGGAAGTTGACTTATAATTTCTTCCTTAATATCATTTGTTCTAGTCATAATAGAAATATTTTCTCCATTATTAGTAATATACTTATTCAATACCTTAGTCCCATTATTTTTCAAAGAAATTACACTATTAATGTAACCTAAAATATTACTATTATTAATTCCTATTATTTTTTGATATACTAATAAATTAATTAATCCATCTTCTAAATCATATATTAAATCTACTTTATTAATATATGAAATACTAGGATCCTCATTAGTTTTTATCTTACCATCTCTATCATAGATCTGTTTTAAATAATCCTTACTACTATTTCTAATATCCATAATATATTTTCTTTCATATGACTGACAAAGAACTTCTATTCTATATTCCTCTAAATACTTTGAAGCACATCTACACTTCTCTGAAAAGTCTTCACCATTAAATATTTCTACCAAATCTCCGTTATTATATTTATATACTATAGCAATTGCATATCCAGCTGATCCACCTGTTTCTCCATAAACATATATATCATCACTATTATTACTTGAAAATTTTCCAACAAAAACTTTAAGATTATAACCATTAACTTTAAGTGGATATTCTTCAACATTATTATTTTCATCCTTAATAACAATAGTTGCTCTTTCAACATAACTGCTATCTTCATGTACATAATCACCTTTTAAAATTATGGTTTCTTCTTTACATCCTCCATAGACATTTCCATTTTTTATATCAATAATACATTCTTTCCTCATATTTACTTCCTTTTAATTGTTCATATTATATACTATTCTTTAACTTTATAAATTGAAAATATTTATTAACATTTATTTAAGTTCTTTTAAACCTTCTCTTCTTTCCTTTTTTAAATATTTATCCTTATTCTGAATATTTTTTAGCAAAAATACTACAAATTTCATTTATTTCTTAGTATAATTACTTAAAAAGAATAAAATTTAACATATCACACTAAAGTTGGGGGAACAATGGAAGATTTTTTTGATAAGCTACAAGATAAAATTCTTATTATTGATTATTCTGGAAGAATTTTATTTTGTAATAAGATTTTATTAAATCAATTACAATATGAATTAGATGATCTTGACAATATATATAACCTAATAATTGACTCAAAAATAAAATTTGATACTATAGATATTAACTGTAAAGAAGAATACCTTGTAGATATATTAACAAAAAATAATTCTACAATACCTTTTAAATTAAATTTATCATTTAGTAGTTTTAATAATTCTGATAGTATTTTTATTTTATTAAAAGATATTACAACTAATTATTTATTATCAGAAAATTTGGAGGAAAACTTTAAAATTTGTACAAATACTGAAAAAGAATTGTCTTTCCTTCTAAAAACAGCTACTGATATAACTTCTATTATGTCTGTTAATGGCTCATTTATAAAAATTAATGAAGGTTGGCATAATCTTTTGGGATATACTTCAGATGAACTAATAACTAAAAACTGGTATGATATTATTCATGAAAATGATATTGATATGATTAAATCCTTGATAAATAATAGTATAGTTTCTCAATCAATTTCAGAAGCATGTACAAGAGTTATAGATAAAAATCATAATATTAAATGGATTCATTGGATTTTCTCTTATATACAATCAGAAAATATTATTATAACAACTGGTAGAGATATAACTGAAGAAAAAAGATTAGAAGTAGAAAAAAAACTTATGGAAGAGGCTCTTCAAGTTGAAAGTGTCAAAAATGAGTTTTTCGCTAACATCTCACATGAATTTAAAACTCCATTAAACATAATTCTAGTTAGCTTACAAGTTATAGGTCAAAATCTAAATAATAATAATATAATTATAGCTAATGATTTTAACTTTAATAAATATACAGCTTCTATTAAACAAAATTCCTATAGATTATTAAGACTAGCTAATAATCTTATAGATATTACTAAAATAGATACAGGACATTATGAAATTCACAAAAAAAACTGTAATATTATTTCAATAATAGAAGATATCACTCTTTCAGTTGCTCAATATGTTAATTATAAAAATATAGAACTATTATTTGATACAACTATTGAAGAGCTTATTATTTGCTGTGATCCCGATAAAATTGAAAGAATAATGTTAAATCTTTTATCAAATGCAATAAAATATACCGCTGCTAATGGCTGTATTACTGTAAATATCGATACTACTGATACTAATGTTATAATTTCAATTAAAGATACAGGAATTGGTATATCAAGGGAAAACCAATCTATAATATTTGAAAGATTTATGCAAGTAGATGATACTCTTACAAGAAAATGTGAAGGTAGTGGAATTGGACTTTCTCTAGTTAAATCTTTAGTAGAAATGCATGGTGGTAAAATAGCTGTTTATAGTGTTGAAGGAATAGGATCAGAATTTACATTTACTTTACCTAAAACTGTTATACCTAACTCTGAAATTATATATAATATTGATGATACTAGTCATTCTAAAGTTGAAAAGTGCAACATAGAATTTTCTGACATTTATGCAATATAAAAAAATAGAATAAATTATATTAAATAATTTATTCTATTTTTTTATTATTTTAATATCCCTTATATACAGCAATTGCTCTTACTAAGCTTGCTTCACCTTGAATTTTTAATGGTTGTGCAAATATTTGTATTTCTTCATTATATAATAGTTTATTTAAATTTGTTAAGTTTTCTAAAATAAATATTTCATTTTCAAATAGTTTTTTATGAATCTCAAATTCACCATTATCTGGAGAAGGCATATCCATTCCTAACATCTTAATTTTCTTTTTAATTAAAAGTTCTGCCAATTCTTCACTAATTACAGGATGATTGGTATAGTATTCCTTTTTCCCATAAAAACTATCCCATCCAGTAAATAATAAAACTATATCATTTTCCTTTATATCTCTATAATAGTCATCCTTTATTCCTATTACCTTCTCACCACGTACATCTAACAATACTGCATTACCTATAAATTTATCTATCGAATATTCAGAAATGAATTTTTTATTTTTCCCCATATGTAAAGGTGCATCTATATGAGTACCTACATGCATAGATGTAGAGAATGAATATAAATTAAATCCATCCTTATCATAATCCTTTTCTTTATTTGAATTTAGCTCCATATCACCTGGATAAACAGGCATCTCGCTTTTTATATCATAAGATAAATCAATATACTTCATATTTTCCCACTTTCTCCCTTTTGTTTAGTTATATTAATAATTTTACCCACCTTTTATTTGTTTATTTTATCATATTTTACATTTAATTACAATGTATTGTTACTAATTTTTAAACACTCTTTTTAATTTATTTGCATAATTAATATATACAAAATTATACTTAATAAATTATCTTTCTCCTGTACTTCCAAAACCACCACGATCAGTATTGTTAAAGAATTCTACTTCCTCAAATTCTATTTCTGGCATTACTTCCATAATTCTAAACTGCCCTATTTTATCACCTTTTCTTATCCAAGTTCCATTTTCATCTTTGGCTTGCAAACAATATACTGGCATATGCCATTGATCATTATCCCCTATATATGTATCATCAACAACACCTACACTGTTTGTTTGAATTATTCCCCAGGTTTTAAATGTTGAGCTTCTTGGTGCTAAATGTCCTTCCCATCCTTCTGGTAACTCTAATGCAAATCCAAGAGGTACCATTGCCCTCTCATTTAAAGGTACAAATATATCTTTATTAGCATAAACATCTATCCAATTTCCTTTACTAATTTTTTTTAATTTAGTTGCATCATTAAAATACTTTATCTTCATTTTCATAACTTAGACCCTCATTTCTTTCGTTTAAAATCATTTTATCATATTTTATCATATTTTTATTATATTTTTACATGGTTTATATATTTAAAGATTAGAGTTAGAATATTTCCTCTTTAATATATCCTAACTCTATAATCAGTAATTATTATTGCCATTCTTTAAATTATTTTGGATATTTTCTTATTCTATTGACTACAATAATACTTTCTTCTCGCAAATCTTTATTAATAGTTACTTCATTCCATTGAATATATGTTGGTTTCTCAAAGTACTTTCTATTTACTATCTCTATAACTCTATAACTTCCTTCTGGTAAGCCATCAAATACAACAATTCCATTTCCATCTGTTAACTTTGAACTTACTAATTTAGGTGATAGTCCATTTAATGCATAAAGATTTACTTTTGCTTCTGATATAGCTTTTCCCTTTCTATCTCCTAATCTCACACCTACTATAATTTTTCCTTTTACACGTTGCCCAATATATTCGTCATTTTCTTTTATTCTCTTATTTTGATTTCTTTGTGCTGATTTATTTTTTCTATCTTCTCTTGAATTATTATAATGATCTGAAGTTTTATTATTAATATAATTTTCACTCTCATCATCTAGTAATGTTGCACCTTGAATTTCAATCCTAAATCCATTATCTAAATCATATTTATTAGTTTCTTCCTGTCTGACACTTCTGTTTTTTAATTGATTGTCTACTGACTCTTCTTCTTTTATATCTTCCGATTTTACATCAATTATAGGAATATTCTCTTTTGATAATGCTCCATTTCCTACTATTGTATCATTATCAATTGATTTATATTCAGCCTCTAAATCATTATCAAAATCATCATCTATCCTGATACGCATAAAAACCTCCTAAAAGCATATATTTACATAATACGCAATTGGAAGTTTTTTTGTGATAAAAATATTTATTTTTAAATCATTTCTTTAATAACCTGAAATTTCTCTGGTTTACTAAAATAATATCCCTGTGCTGCATCACATTTCATTTTATCCAAATAGCCTAACTGTTCCTTAGTTTCTACTCCTTCAGCTACTACTTTTAAATTTAAACTATGTGAAAGCTTTATTATACTCTCTGCAATATACTCACTTTTTTCATCTACACCTATTCCATCTATAAAACTTTTATCTATCTTTAATACATCTATAGGTAATCTTTTTAAATAACTCAAGGAAGAATATCCTGTTCCAAAATCATCTAATGCAATAGATACCCCTAATCTCTTAAGTTCTATCAATAACTCAATATTCTTTACAATAGACTTCATAATAACCCCTTCTGTTATCTCAAACTCTATAAACTCTGGAGGTATATTATACTTCTCTAACATTTCTGAAACAAAACTAATAAATCCCTCTTCTCTTAGCTGTATATCTGATATATTAATTGCTATATGAAACTTTGATTTAGTACTACAACATAACTCCCTACATTTTTTAAAGCTTTCTTCAATAATATATTTTCCTAAATCTATTATTAATCCACTTTTTTCAGCTATTGGTATAAATTCTGCTGGAGATATAAATCCTAATTCATCATTTACCCATCTAACTAATGCCTCAAATCCATTTACCTTTTCACCTTTAATTAATATTTTAGGCTGAAAAACCATAAAAATTTCCTTATTTTCAATTGCAGTTCTTAATGCTTTTTCAATCTCATACTGTCTTTTTAATATCTTTAATATATTAATATCAAAAAATTTATATCTATTTTTCCCTTCTTCTTTAGCCGTATGCATTGCCATATCAGCTGTTTTTAAAAGAATATCTAATCTATTAGCATCATTTGGATATACGCTAACCCCAATACTAATTGAACAATATATTTTTTTATTATTAACATCAAATGGTTTGCTAACTTTTAATAACAACTCATCCAAAAATCCCTTTATTTCTATTTCATTAATAACATCTGAAAAAGCAATAATAAATTCATCTCCACCAAATCTTGCAAATGTATGCCTTCCATCTAAAATGTTTTCTATTCTATGACAAAGTTTTAGAAGTATTTCATCTCCTACTTCATGTCCATATGTATCATTAATATTTTTAAAATTATCAATATCAAAAAAAATAATTCCTAGTTTACTTTTTTTTGAATTATTATTCATTAACCCTTGAAATTTTTCTGTAAACATTTTTCTATTTGGTATACCAGTAATGTCATCATAATAATTCATAAACTGAATTTTCTCTTCACTGTTTTTTTCATTAGTAATCTCTACTATTACACCTGATAAATTATATATACCATCACTAATACTTCCTTTACCCCTATACTCTATATGAATTGTTTGTCCATTAATATCTCTAATATAATATTTAATATTAGTACTAATACATAGTCTATTGAAACAAATACTTTCAAAATATGCTTTAACCCTTTTAAAATCACTCTCAACAATACATTCATACCATTGTTCTAAAGTAATTCTATCTTTTTCTAATCCTAGTAATTCTCTTATTTTATTAGAAATATATACCTTCTCACTTTTATCATCCCATATCCAAATAGCTCCATTAATTGCTTCTATAGATAAAGTATATCCTTGCTTACATAGCTTATATTCACTATCAATTTTTTGTATTTTATTTATACATTCTTGTATAAATAATAATAAAACGCAAATTATCGTAATCATTATACTTTCTGATAATCTAATTTTATTGTTATAGCTAGCTCCAAATGTAAATATTATTATAAATATCACAAAGACTTTACTTAGTCTATAGAATCCACTATGGTATGATCCTTTTAACCTCATCTTTTCCTCCAAAATTCTCTATTTATACTGTAATTGTATCATAGATATAAAAATTTATATATAAATTTAGTTAATTATTCTTTTTCTATATAATCCATATAATTTTTATACAAAAATTAAAACACTATACATGAAAAACTTTTATGTACAGTGCTTGTATATTAATTGTTTATATTAATTAAATATCTTTTTTTGTAAATTTATTTATTTGTGTAAATATAATATTTAACACAACTCCAACTATTGCAGCTAAACTTAATCCAGATATACTTACTGTTTCTGTTATTTTAATTGAAATTGGCTCATTTAAAAAGTTTCCTGATAATCCAACAAACAAAATAGAAACCATAACTATAACGTTAAAGAAGTTAAATTTAACTTGTTCTCTCTTTATAGTCTTAACTCCAACAATTGCAATCATAGAAAATAATATTAAACTTATTCCTCCCATTACTGGTTGCGGTATTGTTCTAATAATAGCTCCAAATTTAGCGATAAAACTAAGTAATATCGCACATACTGCTGTTATTCTTAATATTGCTGGGTTATAATTTTTAGTTATTGCAAGAACTCCTGTATTTTCACCATATGTAGTATTTGCTGGACCTCCAATAAATCCAGCTGCTAAAGTAGCTAATCCATCTCCTAATAAAGTTCTATTTAAACCTGGATCCTCTATAAAGTTTTGTCCAACAACTTCCCCATTAGTAGTTATATCTCCAACATGTTCCATGAATACGGCTAATACTACTGGTGCTATAATTGCTATTGCCCCTATATCAAACTTAGGTAATGTAAAACTAGGAATTGCTATTAAACTAGCACTTTGAATTTCCGCAGTAGCTACTTGTCCTAACATTAAGCTTATTGTATATCCAATAGCTACAGCTATTAATATTGAAATTTGAGATAAAAATCCTTTACTAAACTTTTTAATTAATAATGCTATACTTAAAGTTATTACTGAAATTACCACACCTGTTAGCGCATTTTTATTTCCTGATATTAGCTCTGTTACACCAGTCATTTCTAATGCATTTGGTATTAAGTTAAGTCCTATTACTATAATCATAGGTCCTACAACTTGAGCTGGTAATATTTTCTTAACATTGTTTAATCCTACTTTTTTTATTAAAAGAGATACTAAAACATAAATTGCTCCAACTACAATTATTCCACCTTGAGCATATCTTAAATCACCATATTTTTCTGATACGGCTATAATTACTGCAATGAATGCAAATGATGACCCTAAAAATACAGGAACTTTTCCTTTAGTACATAAATGAAAAATCAAAGTCCCTACTCCTGCTGAAAATAATGCAACCGATGGATCTAGTCCTGTAAGCATTGGAACTAATACTGTTGCTCCAAACATTGCAATTAAATGCTGAAGTGCTAATACTAATTTGAAAAGCGAATCCTTAATTCCTTTTTCTGCTTCTCTTTTTGATGAAATACTGCCTGTAAACTGTGTCATGAAACCCACTCCTTATTTATTGTCTTAAGGAGAAATTTTAATTTTCTCCCTTTCCAGCCTCTCTGGACTGTTATTAAAGGTAAATAAAAAAACTTCTTACATCGGTAAGAAGTTATAGTTATCCTGTAAATACTAATACTGTAAACTCTGAACTTACCGAACTCTCTGTTTCGACTTAAAGCTTTTTTTGTTATTATATATCCTTTCTAAAAAAATATCAAGAAATATATTATATTAATTTTGCACATAATATAATTGCATTACACATAAAGAGTATCTTTATAAAATATTTTTATAGAAAAGAGTGATTACTTATGAGAAAATTTTTAACAAATTTAATTATCTTTACGCTTTTAGTTCTATTAGCTTGTCCGCAATTAAGTGCTTATAGTGAAGATGGCGATAAAAAAGATGCTCCTAAAAAAGTTGTTTATTTAACCTTTGATGATGCTCCTGGAGGTGAAGTAACACAAAAAACCTTAGACATATTAAAAGAAGAAAATGTACCTGCTACTTTCTTCATCATTGGTGAACAAATAAAAGGTCAAGAGGATATAATTTTAAGAATGAAAAATGAAGGCCATAGCATAGGATTACATAGTTTTACTCATGAAAGGTCTAAACTATATAGTTGTAGTTCAGGTTTTATTAATGAAATGAAGCAAGTTCAAAAAGCTCTTTATGATGTTACAGGTGAAAATTATTATATATTAAGATTTCCATTTGGAACAAATAATAGTACATATAGATTAACAAATGAAATGGTAGATGCAGTTCACTCAAATAATTTTAAGATTTATGATTGGACTCAAGATACTTTAGATGGAGCTAATCCTACCTCCTCTCCTGATACTATACTAAATAGAGCTATATCAACTAAAGATAATGTTGTTGTTTTAATGCACAATGCTCCTGCTAACAAGAATACTGCACAAGCTATAAGAGGCATTATTAAATATTATAAGAACCAAGGCTATACTTTTGATAAAATAACTGTAGATACTCCTGAAATATATCATGTTCTAAAGAACTAACTGAAATAAATTGCGCACCAAAGCGTTAATGTCGTGATGCCGAAAATTAATGATATAACCTCCATTAAGTCATATAATTTCACTAAGAATTTATATTATTATTTCCATAAAATCAGCTAAAGCTTCGAAGTTCGCTA